>MDSZ01092314.1_pt1 | contig 14238 bp, 16 predicted proteins | sample 811201 | NCBI WGS metagenome assembly MDSZ01 (sample SAMN05326647, study PRJNA326480) | marine metagenome | isolation source: seawater | place: Indian Ocean: North | collected 2010
AAGGTTGCCGCAGATGTCGCAATTCCAGAATCATTCCGACAAATCGTTCAAGAGTTGGACGAGCTTGCGGGACAAAAAGCTTCATACGGCTCTCACACTTTACAGTGATTGGCAACATGAGGCGCGTTTTAGCCAGTTACCGCCCTATCATCTGGGCTACTGGAATGTATGGTTGCTTCTAGCTGGCAGAGGATTTGGCAAGACGCATACGGGGGCGAGATATGCGGCCTTGAAAGCTTGCCTTGAGCCGAACATTCAGGTTGCTGTAATCACTCCCACGTTTGGGGATTTGCGCCGTGTGGCCTTTGGGGGTCCAAGCGGCATTCTGGAGTTTCTCCCCGATGAGTTGCTGTTGCGGGGCAGGGGGCAAGGATACAACAGCACAGGAGCAGAAATCAGGCTTTGGAATGGTTCTAAAATCATGGGGTTCAGTGCCACAGAACCAGACCGCTTGAGGGGTCCGCAGTTTCATTACGCATGGTGCGATGAGATTGCGGCTTGGCGGTATCCGCAAACATTCGACCAGTTAATGTTCGGCCTACGCTTGGGGGATGACCCGCGAGTATGTATCACCACCACCCCGAAGCCCAATGAGCTAATACGTTCCCTGTTGGCTCGGAAAAACACATGCGTCACAACAGGCACAACCTTTGAAAACGCCGATAACCTAGCTGAGAGCGCCGTGGAACAGCTTCAGGAAAAATACGGTGGAACCACACTAGGCAGGCAAGAGCTATACGCAGAGGTGCTAAATGATGTTGAGGGCGCTTTGTGGTCATACAGCATGTTTGCATCAGAGCGCATCGAGAAGCACGAACTCCCAGAGATGCGGAGGATTGTTGTGGGTGTCGACCCAGCGGTAACAAGCGGCGAAAACTCAGATGAGACAGGCATCGTTGTGGCAGGGCGCGGCGCGGATGATAGGTTCTATGTGCTGGATGATATGAGCCTGAAGGCCACGCCTGATGCGTGGGCAAGGAAGGCGATAGATGCGTATTACATTCACAGCGCTGATAAGATTCTTGCAGAGGTAAACAACGGTGGCGATTTGGTTGAGCGAGTTATTCGCACGATTGATAGGAACATTTCTTACAAAAAAGTAAGCGCATCAAGGGGCAAGATGGTTCGTGCAGAACCTATCGCGGCTCTTTATGAGCAAAAGAGGGTGTCACACGTTGGAAATTTTGATATATTAGAAAACCAGTTATGCCAATACAGTGGTGAAGGCAAATCGCCTGATAGAATGGACGCCTTAGTTTGGGCGCTAACAGAGTTGAGCAAGTCCAGCGGGCAGGCTAGATGGAGAATTAGCTAATGGGTATCCTAGATGACATAGGTGGGTTTTTCACCAAGAGAGATGATGAGAGAAAAGATGCTCCCGTTGTTATGTATCAAAATATTGGTGCGGTTGAGCAAAGCAGTTACACATACAAAAGCCTAGCGAAAGAGGGCTACAAAGAAAACGCCATTGTTTACAGGTGCGTTAATGAAATCGCCAATGGAGCATCAGCGGTGGCTTTTAAGGTGTTCCAAGGTGATATCCAGCTTGAGCAACACCCTTTGATAGATTTGCTTCAGAGGCCAAGCCCGCAGTTAGCTGGCAACGAATATTTCCAAGGGCTGTACAGCTTCCTATTGCTCAGCGGGAATAGCTATGCAGTGCGCACAGATATAAATGGCCTGCCATCAGAATTACACCTTCTCCGCCCAGATAGAGTTACGGTGAAGCCCAGCAAAACAACAATACCAGAGGCATATGAGTATAAAATCGGTGGCACAATCGCCAATACCTACCCTGTCGACCCAGAAACGGGGGCATCAGAGGTAAAGCATTTCAAGCTTTGGAATCCGCTGGATGATTTCTATGGCCTATCGCCCATTAACGCGGCGGCTCTGGATATCGACCAGCATAATTTAGCCGCCCGCCATAACGTGAATCTGTTGAACAACGGAGCGCGGCCAAGCGGTGCAATCGTATTCAAGCCGATGGATGAAAGCGGCATGAGCGTTCAGCTTTCCGATGTTCAGCGCCAACAGTTGCAAAGCGATTTGCTTTCTAGGTTCTCAGGAACACAAAACACAGGCAAGCCCATGTTGCTTGAGGGTGATTTTGATTGGAAGGAGATGGGATTATCACCCAAGGATATGGATTTCCTACAGCTTAAAAACATGAGTGCGCGGGATATAGCGTTGTGTTTCGGTGTGCCTGCCCAGTTAGTGGGTGTCCCAGATAGCCAAACATATAACAATATCGCGGAAGCGCGGCTTGCCCTTTACGAGGAAACAATCATACCGCTGATGCGCAGGGTGGAAAGCGATATGAACGAATGGCTGGCTCCCGTTTATGGGGATGATATACGAATTGAATACGATATTGATGCCATACCCGCGATGGCAGAGCGCCGCAGGCTTATCTATCAGAACGCGATTGATGCCGTGAGGGAAGGCATCATAAGCCGCAATGAGGCGCGAGACAGGCTGGGGCTGGAGAAAATAAGCGGCGGTGATGATGTATATATCAATGCAAACCTGTTCCCTCTTGGCGCTCCAATGGTGGCGGAGCAAGAGGGCAACCCAGATGCACAGGTAGAGGATGATGCCAAATTTTTAGGCAAATACGCTAACAGTGGCGATACGTTTGATAACATACCCGATGCGGAGGCTAGGGCTTCAGAGATTGGTTGCTCAGGAACGCACACGCATGATGTAGATGGGGCAACGGTGGTGATGCCGTGCGCCACCCATGAGGAGTATGAAAGGCTCACCAATGAAGAAATGGATGGGGGCAAATACACAAACGTGGGGGACAGGTTCGGCAATAGGGCGGATGCAAGGGCGAGGGCAAGGCAGATAGGTTGCACTGGCACTCACACGATGGAGATTGATGGGGTAACGGTCTACATGCCGTGTTCTACCCACGCGGAATACACACGGCGCACCAAGGATGACCCAAGAATGGGTGAGGGTGGTGATTTATTCGATACGGTGGGGGAGGCCGATAGGCGGGCGGATGAGTTGGGTTGTTCTGGCCATCACACACTGAGAACGCCTGATGGCAATGTTTACATGCCGTGCGAAAGCCATGCTGTTTATCTAAGGGTTACAGGCAGGGATAAGGATATTGGAGATGATGCCAAGGCGGAATCTGATGTTGAGTTGCGGCCTACGCAGGCAATGGCCGATAATGCGGCGCAGGGTTTGGAGCTAAGGCGCGAATACAACAGAGGCGGCACAGAGATTGGGGTTGCCCGTGCGGTGCAATTAAAGAACAGGGAAAACCTCAGCCCTAGCACGGTGCGCCGAATGCACAGCTTCTTTAGCAGGCATGAAGTTGATAAGCAGGCAGTGGGATTCAGGCGCGGGGAACAAGGCTACCCAAGTGCGGGGTTCATTGCATGGCAGTTGTGGGGCGGCGATGAGGGGCAGATATGGGCGAAGGGCAAGCGGGATGAGCTTGATAAGGAGGCCAACCAAAGCAAAGCCGCCGAAATGATGATGTTCCCGTGCTGTGCTGATTGCGGCAAGGATTTCCCCCGCCCCCAAGAGGGTAAACAGGAGGTTTCGGGTAAGATTAAAACGGCCTTGGAAGGCAAGGTTAAGGAACACAATGATAAGCACGGCGATGAAAAGGGCAAAAGGGTTACTCTTAGAATGCTATCAGCGGTATTCCGTAGGGGCGTAGGGGCGTATTCGACGAACCCAGAATCGGTACGGAGAAATGTGATGGGTCCTGACCAGTGGGGTCTTGCCCGCGTGAATGCCTTCTTAGTGGCGGTTCGCACAGGCCGATATAGAAGCGGGCAGTTTGATAGAGATTTATTGCCGAATGGCCACCCGTTGAAAACATGATTGCTACAAAATTTGTATTGCTGATTTTTACGATAAACGCCTATGGAGAGCCGCATTACATAGCGGCAAAGGTTCAGATGCAGGCATATGAGTGCCTGAAGGAAGCACAGGCCATTAATCTCAAGGGCGAAAAGAAATACGCCGCATGTATGCCTGTTGAATCGCTTGATACGGTAGGGCTTGATAGATGAAGGCTGAAAGGCTTGAAACCAAGCGCAGGGGGCGTGTTGTTTCAGCAAGGCGCGAGGTAGCAGAGCAGAATCGCATCAGAGGTTCTTATGAAAGGCGCTTGGCCGTTCAGTTGAGGGCATTGTTTGATAGTTTGGCGGTGGATGCTTCCCGCGCTTACGGCGTTGGAGGCCAGCCTAATTTGTTTCTTGGAACGGTTACAAATAGGGTGGCGGAGGTGCTGGTTCCACATTATCGCTCTGTTATACTGGCAATGGCAGACAGGTTTCGCACAATCAAGGTTAAGCAAGATTTTGAGCAGATTGTTCGCTCATATTTACAAGCAAATGCCGCAGAGCGCATTCAGGGCATAGCAAACACAACGCGGAACCAGATACGCAAGGCGTTGCTTGAGGCATCCGCAGAGGGGCTAGGGCAAGTTGCCGCCGCGAAGGTGATAGAGGATAGAGTTGGGGGTGCGATTGGCCGCAGAAGGGCAAACCTCATAGCGCGAACAGAAACACACGCCGCCGCCAGCTTTGCAAACCACGAAACAGCAAAATCATTCGGCGTCCCAATGCGAAAGCAATGGGTCGCCACCAATGATGGAAGAACTCGCTCTTGGCACAGTAGTGTAAATGGCCAAACGGTAGATATGGATGAGGATTTCATAGTGCCGTATAAGGGCGTTGAGTACCGCATGAAGCACACGGGCGACCCGAATGGAGGAGCGCACAATACTATAAATTGCCGATGTGTAACCGTGTATCTGGAGCCTGATGATGTGGTAACGGATGATTTGCCGAAAGAACCGCCTGCGCCCAAGCCAGATGAGAAGGATTTCATTAATGTAGCGCCATTGGTTCGCACCCTATCTCGCGGAAGCGTTGGGGCAGAACAGTTTAACACCGTATTGAATGCCGCGTTAACAGTTGCCACAGCCCGCGCCGCAAAGAGGGCGGGACAGCCAAGAGAGATTCAAGAGGCTAAAAGTGGCGCGATTGCTTACTATGATGAGCGCATAAAATCACATACTAGAAATGGCACGTTTGAACACGAATACGGGCATTTTGTTGATTTCAGGATTGGCCGCATACGGGGTGTCCGTAATAACGGAAACAGGCCATCATGGAGTGAGCAAAACCTCACGAAGCCTATGCGGGCAGACCAGAAGCTAAATGGCCTGAAGCTCAGGTGGAACGAAGGTATGCGGGAAAAACTTGATGGATGGAACAGGGAGATTTTCGATAGGGATGCGAATGGCAGAGCCGTTCCAAAATTTGAGGGGGCGGAGTTGGTTTCGGATATCATTGATGCGCATGTGGGTGGCGAGTTTAGAAGGCGATACCGTGCGTGGGGGCATTCAAAAAATTATTGGAAAGAAGGCGGCGCAAAGGAAAACGAAATATTCGCCAACCTGTTCGCCATACAGAACAAGCCACAGGCGTTGGCGTTTGTGGAAAAGAACTTTCCAAATCTACAGCAAGCATTTTTGGAAGAAATAGAGAGGTTCGGAAGCGGGGCATGAAACTAGAAGAAGCAATAACCTTGGATGATTATAAAAAGGTATATCGAGAAAAATTTGGAAAAAATCCCAAATTATGGGAAGGGTTCGGCACGGATGATATGCTGATTGATGATATTATTGATGCCATAAAGAAAAATGAGCCTTTGGATGTCGACCCAAATCCACCACGGGCAAGATACTAAACTTTTGTTGCGTCATTTGCCTTGTGATTGTATTATTTGAAAAATGGGGATAAGATATGCCTTTACCGAAGCCAAACGCTGGCGAATCTGAGACTGCTTTTATGAGCCGTTGCATGGATGATGATAAAATGCGCGGCGAGTATCCTGATAGAGACCAAAGGGTCGCGGTGTGCATGACAACCTTTAGGGGCGGCAAGGAGGCTTCTATGAGTGAAACAGAAAACACTATTGATGAGCCTGAAATTGGTTTCGCGGATTATGAAGCGGAGATAAAGGCGGAGGATACCGAAAAAGAGGATGAAGGTTCTTTTGAGGGTTACGCATCAATTTTCGGCAACAAAGATTTGGGCAATGATGTAGTTGTTGAAGGAGCTTTCGCCAAGAGCATAGCGCGGAGGGGCGCTAAGGGCGTTAAGATGCTTTATCAGCACGATGCCAAACAGCCCATTGGCGTATATGATGAAATCATTGAGGATGACCGTGGATTGCGAGTGAAGGGGCGGCTGGCTCTTGCCACGCAACGCGGTAGAGAAGTTTTTGAGCTAATGAAGATGGGGGCAATAGATGGCCTCTCCATTGGCTTCAAGGTAGATGCTAAGGGATACCACTATGATGACAGGGGCAAACGCCGCATGTTGAAAGAGGTAGACCTCATGGAAATCAGTGCCGTTACTTTTCCAATGAACCCACGCGCAAGGGTTCAAGGTGTTAAGTCTGACCGCACTGTGCGCGAGTGGGAAGAAATTCTGCGGGATGCAGGCAACCTCTCACGACAAGAAGCTAAAGTCGCGGCGGCGGCAGTAGCTAAATCCTTAAGTCAGCGGGATGCTGATGATGAAAACTTGTTGGCCTCCATTGGCCAATTAACCAAAATCATGAAATCGGAGTAAACGATGACTGAGCAAGTAGAAAATGCTGTCGGTGAAATGGCTAAGGCTTTTGAAGAGTTTAAGGCCACTAACGATGAGCGCCTCAAGCAGATTGAGGAAAAGGGTTCAGCGGACCCACTTGTTGAGGAAAAGCTACAAAAAATTGAAGCTGACCTCGACAAAATTGAGGACATTAACCAACAGGTTACTCAGCAAACTGAGTTTCAAAAGGGGGTTAATGAACGCCTTGATAGCTTTGAAAAACTTCTCAAGCGGCCAGAGATGGGCGCTGAAGAGGGCAAGGCTGTTGATAACAAACTTGAGATTTTTGAAACTTGGCTACGCAAGGGCGATGATGCTCTTGAGCCTGACCAAGTTAAAGCTCTCACCGTTGGCACGGCGGCTACGGCTGGTAATCTCGCGCCTGCGGAATATGTGGAAGAACTGATTAAGGTAATCACCGAAATCAGTCCTGTTCGTGCGGTTGCAAGGGTTCGCCAAACAACCAACAAAGAGATTGAGGTTCCATCAAAAACGGCCACATTCTCAGCGGGTTGGGTTGCGGAAACAGGCACACGCTCAGAGACCACAGGCTACACCACAAGCCTCAACACAATTCCAACACACGAACTCTATGCGCTGGTGGATATTTCATCTGCGTTGCTAGAGGATAGTGTGTTTGATTTGGAAGCAGAAATGAATACTGAGTTTGCAGAGCAGTTTGCGAAAGCAGAAGGCACAGCGTTCATATCTGGTGATGGCTCAAACAAGCCAACAGGTATCACGAATGGTAGCACGGTGGCGCACACGGCAACGGGCGCGGCATCAGCGGCTATCAGCACGGATAATCTGATGGATTTGGTGCATGGCCTGAAATCGGAGTATGCACAGAACGCAACATTTATGTTGAACAGAACAACCTTGGGAATCATCCGTAAGCTGAAGGACACTGCAGGGCAGTACATCTTCCAAACGGGCTTCCAAGGCGCATCTGGCTTGCCGAACACCATTCTGGGGCATCCCTATGTGGAAGCCGCTGATGTGGCGGATGCGGCCTCTGGTGCGAAATCAGTAATCTTTGGCGATTACCGCCGTGGGTTTATGATTGTTGATAGGGTATCGCTGAGCATTCTGCGTGACCCGTTCAGCCAAGCCGCTTCAGGCAACGTGCGTTATCTCGCTCGTCGCCGCGTAGGTGGTGAAGTTGTTCTTGCCGAAGCACTGAGAGTGCTGAAACACGCGGCATCATAGGATGTTAGGGGGAGGCCATTGCGCTTCCCCCGTATCTCATAGGAGAGAAAAATGGCCAAGATTATTATGATTAAAACCGCCAAAGGCACAGCCAATGAAAGTGGCTCAATCACCCGTGTATATGAGGCGGGAGAAGAGCTAGAAACAAAAGAAGAATGGCAAAAAACTCTGGCTGAATCTTTTGTGGAGCAGGGGCTTGCGGAGCAGGCAGGCGGTAATCAAGCTGTTCCCGAAACAAAAGAACAAAAAACCAAAGGGGCAAAATCCCCGAAAAACTCTGATTAAACAGAATACGGGAGGCTGAAATGGCTGGTATATCTGTCGTTACCGATACTGCTACAGAGCCTCTCACCACGGCTTACATGCGTGATTATCTCCGCGTTGATGATAGCATTGATGATACAATAATCACGAACCTCATAAAATCAGCCCGAATGATGGTTGAGAGCTACACGGGTAGAACGCTTTGCAATAAAACACTCAAGCTCAGCGTGGATTTTGTGAATGAGCTTGACCATGATTTATGGGAGGGCATGAGGGTTGCGCCAGATTTGGCGCTGAAGCAGAACTATATCACCCTGCCTCAATCTCCCGTTTCAAGCGTAACGCACATCAAATACTATGATGATAGCGATAACGCTACCACATACGCATCAAGCAAGTATTATCTGGATTCAGTGCGCATACCCGCCCGTGTTGTGTTGCGCAATGGGGAGCAGTGGCCTACAGGCTTGCGGGTGGCTAACGGAATAGAAATTACTTATGTGGCAGGCTTTGGCGCAAACGCAACGGATGTGCCAGAGGCCATACGCTTGGCCACGACACAGCTTGTTGCTCATTTATATGAAAACAGGGGTGATATGGATGGGATGCAAATACCGCCATCTGTCATGCCATTCCTGATGCCGTATAAAATTCTGGGAATCGGTTCTACATTTAATGAACTACGCGGAGGCTACTAATGGCCATTGGGAACTTGCGCCACCGCGTAACTATTCAATCACCAAGCAGGAGCGCCGATGGCGGGGGCGGCAGTGTTGTTACATGGGCAAATGTGGCCACGGTGTTTGCATCCATTGAGCCTACAGGCGGGAATGAGCGGTTTTTCGGAGACCAGAACGAAGGGCTTGTAACCCACAAAATAATGATGCGGTTCAGGCGCGATGTAACGCATAAAAACCGTATCAGTTATGCCCGTACCGTTGATGGCACAACCTATACCCAAATATTTAATATCAAGCGGGTTATGAATGAGGGTTCGCGTGATTTTTTCTTACATCTACTGGTGGAAGAAGGGGTGGCAACCTAATGGCAAAGGTGAGAATCAGGGTTACGCGGCAGAACTCCAAATACAAAGAGGCCATCAAGGGATACGAGGATAAGGCAAGGCGAGTTGTTGCCTACGGCCTCAATGAGGTTAGAGATATAGCCGTTAAGGGAATTGCTGGGGGTAATAAATCAGGCATAACGTATACAAGGCGGGGAGTATCGCACACCGCATCTGCGGCTGGTGAATATCCCGCTGGTGATACAGGTGTTTTGCAAAACAACATATTCGCGGATGTCGACAGCAACGGTTTGGGCGGATCCGTCGAAAGTCGCGCCCAGTATTCGGAATTTTTGGAGTTTGGGCATAGAGCGAGGGATGGCACTTTTGTAGAGGCAAGGCCGTTCATGCAACCCTCTGCGGAGCAGGCGCGGCCACGGATTAGGCGAAGGCTCAAGGAGATATTCAGATAATGGCCTTACATTCATGGCCGCTACAACAGGCAATTTTTGCAAAGCTTAACGCGGCAAGCATCACTGATTACGCCTCCAACGCCATCACGGGTGTCTTTGATGATGTGCCTGAAGAAACAGCCTACCCTTACATAAAGATTGGCGAAGAAACCAGCACGAACATTGCTACCAAAACGCTGGATGCACATGAGCATACGCTTACAATTCATGTGTGGTCTCAGTATCGGGGCGGCTTTCGGGATGTAAAGGTTATAATGCAACAAATATTTACCGCACTTCATAATGGTGATATAACGGTAAGTGGTGCTTCATTAGTAAACATTCGACATGAGTTTGAAACGGTTTTGTTGGAGCAAGATGGTATTACACGGCACGGTGTCATGAGATTTCGAGTCGTTCTGTTTGATAGCTAGGAGATAAAGAGATGGCGGCTCAAAAAGGTTCAAGCCTTCTTGTTAAGATAGGTGATGGTGCATCCCCAGAAGCGTTCACGACAATCGGCGGTCTGCGGTCAACCAGCATCTCGCTCAACGATGAAGCAGTTGATGTGACAACGATGGATAGCAGTAACGCAAGGCAGTTGCTTGCAAACGGTGGTATTCAAACCATAACCATTTCAGGTTCAGGGGTGTTTACCGATGCGGCAAGTGAAGGCACGTTGCGAAGTAAGTTTGGTGCGGCTTCATTTAGTAACTTTCAGATAATTATTCCAGATTTCGGCACATACACGGGTGCGTTTATGGTGGCATCACTGGAATATGCGGGCGAGTTTAACGGTGAAGTTACATATTCAGTGACATTGGAAAGCTCAGGCACAATCGCATTCGCGGCGGTGTAATATGGCTTGGTCTAGTGAAAAGGTTAAGCTGGGTGGAACAGAGGTTGCCGCACAAGTGCATTCTGCGGGTGGCCTAGTTACCGTGCCGTATATGAAGGGGGTTGAGGAGGGCGCTTCAATCACCGTAGGCGGTAAGGCACACACAATCGCAAAAGTGGTAAATGTGGGCAACCGCGATGAAACGCTTGATGTGTTTTTGGCACAGCCCGCGCCCAAGACAGCAAAATCTAAGAAAAGTAAGCAGGGGGATGCCCCCTAGAAAAGGAGTGCCAGATGGCAAACCCTCACAGAGGCGAATTAGTAGTCCAAATGGGCGAAAAAGAATTTAAAACAAGATTGAACTTTGATTTGATGGCCAAAATAGAGAGCCGTACAGGGCAAAGTGTTCTTTCTATAGCCAACACCCTATCACAAGGCCAAACGCCCCTCACGCACCTCTCTATAGTGCTTCACGCCGCTATTAAGGGCGGTGGCAACGATGTGAGCGAAAAAGATATTGATAACATCATTTGGGATGCTGGAATCGTAGATGCAATGCGCGTCGTGGGTGAGATATTAACAAACTCACTGGTCGGCGGGCAAGATACGGGAAAGGAAGCGGCCACGGAGGAGTAGCGTCCGACACCTTTCCGTGGCATAATTACATGGAGATTGGCCTTGGAATTTTGCAAATGCGGCCAAAGGATTTCTGGGATTTATCAACCCATGAATTTTACAGGGCGCTAGATGGGTTCACGGATTTCCATTCATCGAAAAAAGCCCAACCGATGGGCAAAGATGAGTTGGAGGAATTGATGGAAAGGTATCCAGATTAAATGGCACAACCAGTTGATACATTACTGGTACGGGTTGAGGCAGACCTAAAGGATGTAAAGAAATCCCTAGCCCAGCTTGAAAAAGATACAAAGCGCACAGCCGATAGAACGAACAAGGCGTTCACCACTATCAGCCGAGGTGCTAAAGGCTTGTTGGGTGCAGTTGTTGTGCGCGAGTTTGCGCAAGCGGCGGCAGGCGCGGTAGATTTTGCATCCCATGTAGAAGAGGCACAGGCCAAATCATCGGTTGTCTTTGGCGCTTTCACGGATGATGTGCGCAAGAGCCTTACAGATTTTGGCAAGGAAGTGGGGCGTTCAGAATTTGCCCTAGAAGAGATGGCGGCAAGCGTACAGGATACGTTTGTGCCGATGGGCTTTGCTAGGGGAGAGGCGGCAGACCTTTCCGTTTCATTAACCAAATTAGCAACCGATGTTGCATCATTCAATAACGCCAGTGATACGGAAACAATGAAGGCGTTCCAAAGCGCACTGGTGGGCAATCATGAAACAGTAAGGCAGTTTGGTATTGTTATCACGGAGGCTGAGCTTAAAGCTGAGTTGTTCGAGATGGGCATAACCAAAGCAATGACGCAAGTAACAGCCGCCGAAAAGGTGCAAGCCAGATATAACCTGATTATGAAAGGCACAACAGATGCCCACGGTGATGCCGCCAGAACAGCGGAATCATACGCAAACCGCGTGAAGGCAATGGAGGCATCCACAGATAGGCTACGCAAAGCGCTTGGCGATAAATTGATGCCATTATTCACATCCTTGGTAATTAAAGCCACAGAGGTTGCAGATAGCTTCACGGAGATGCTCACGGCGGGCGATATCGTTAGCGAGGCACAAACCGTCGAGGAGGCTTTGGAAAGGATACGCAAAGCAGAAGATAAGCTGATTGCAAACGCCGATAAGTATGAAAAAGCGCAAAGCGGAAGGCGTAGTGATAACAAGCAGATAAACGATTTGGAGCGTGAGGCGCGGGCGTTGGGTAAAGTGATTCAGGCGGAGCGCGATAGGATAACAGAGCTTGAACGTGCAGATGCTGTACTAGCGGCGCGGAAAAAAGAAGAAGAAGCAAAGGAAAAGGAAGAAAAAACCAAAGCAGGGCTGGCTCTTGGCGCAGATGTTCTAAAAGAGCAAAAGGATGCTCTTGCATTGTTGCGGCTGGAGTTGCAGGGCGCAACAGACGCAGAGCTTGAATTAACGAAAGCACAGCAAGGTGGCGCAGAGTTTACGGAAAAGCAGATAGCCGATTATCACGCCCAATCAGAGGCGTTAAAAAAGGTTCAGCATGAGCTAGAGCAAACGGAAATAGTGCAAGAATCTATCAAGCAAGGTATCGAAAATTTCAGCGTTGGTGTTAGCGATGCAATCACAAACATGGTTACGGGCGTATCAAGCGGGATGGATGGCCTGAAGGATATTGTGAGGCAATCCGTTAATCAAATAATAAGCGACATCATACGGGTTCACCTTGTTAATAAATCCATCAATGCCGCGCTTGGCTTTTTTGGGCTTGAGGATTTCCAGATTGGCGCGGGCGCATCAGGTGGCGCAATTCAGGGGGGCAAGCCATATTTGGTGGGTGAGCGGGGTCCAGAGCTTATCATGCCAAAGTCAGCATCAACGGTGCGAAACGCTCACGATACCAGAAGCATCATGGCGCGGGGCGGCGCGGGTGTTGCCGTGTATCAAACAATAAACGTCACCACAGGCGTTCAAGATACCGTGAAAGCGGAGATTGCGAACCTGATGCCGCAAATTGCAGACGCATCAAAATCTGCTGTTCTGGATGCCCGCAGGCGTGGCGGCTCATTTAGTAGGGCATTCTGATGGCTATTGCGTACCCACTAGACCTGCCCACAATCACAGGCGTAAAGAGCATAACGCTCAGAACGATGAACGCCGTTGGTATTTCGCGCTCACCGTTTACATTCAAGGAGCAGATATTCACCCATCAGGGGCAGATGTTTCAGGCAGATATTGAGTTGCCAACCCTATCTCGCTCACAAGCAGAACACTGGGTTACGTTTCTTGTGAAGCTGAAGGGTTCGCAGGGTACGTTTTTGCTTGGCGACCCAACAAGTGCAACCTCACGCGGCAGTGCCGCATCAAACGCTGGAACGCCCGTTGTTCAGGGGGCGGGGCAAACAGGGGATACCTTAAACATACAGGGTGCGCCCGCAAACCAAACGGGATACTTATTGAAGGGCGACTACATACAGCTAGGCTCAGGCAGTAGCGCAACGCTTCACAAGGTTCTTAATGATGTGAACACAGGGGCAAGCGGAACAGCATCACTTGATATATACCCCGCCATGCGTACAGCCGCATCAGATGGCGGGACCGTTGTTGTTGCAAATGCCCGTGGGGTATTCAGGCTGTCCACGAATCAAACGAACTGGTCAATAGATGATTTGCAACGCTATTCGATTACATTCCAAGCGTTTGAGGCCATAGCATGACACGCACAATACCCACCGAGATGGCAACAGGCGTTGAAGCTACCAGCATTGATGTTTTCTTTGCGATGGAGCTTTTCTTTGATACCACAACATTGCGGTTTTGGTCGGGGCTTGGGGAGGCCACAATACAAGGGAACACCTATGTGGGTAGCGGCAATATGATTCAAATATCTTCCGTTGATGAATCAATGGATATTTCCGCCAAGGGCGCAACGCTTACTCTATCGGGCTTGCCATCAAACCTGTTGAGCCTTGCATTGCAAGAGCCATATCAGGGTAGGAAATGCCGTATATATTTTGGCCTAAAGGATAACGCAAGCCAGTTTCTGCAAACAGAACAGGGCGAGTTTTTGCAAACGGAAACAGGGGCTTATTTTGATTTAACGGTAGGCGAACCAGAGGCGGTTATGACCGAAATATTCACGGGTTTTATTGACCAGATGAATATTGATGAGGGTCCCGAAACCAGCACCATTGCCCTGTATGTGGAGAGCCGCCTTATTGATTTGCAGAAAAGCCGCGAAAGG
>MDSZ01150443.1_pt1 | contig 14236 bp, 13 predicted proteins | sample 811201 | NCBI WGS metagenome assembly MDSZ01 (sample SAMN05326647, study PRJNA326480) | marine metagenome | isolation source: seawater | place: Indian Ocean: North | collected 2010
TAGACCACTCATAAACATCATTATTCTCATTAAATGCATTAGCACTTATAAAGTATTTAGAAAGATCCAAACGGGAGTCTGTAAAAAATGAAATTGAATTAGAATTAATTAATTTTTTGTCATATATTTTTAAAATTAAATTATCAATAGATTTATATATCCATATTTTATCTGATAAATTTCTTAATTGAGGTATCTTTATAAATACTTCCTCAAAAAAGGTAGATTTATTTATTTCATCTATTTTAGAGAATTTATTATCATCAAATTTATTAATAATATTATTTTTATCTTTCAAGAAAAAAATAGAAGTTTCATTATTATTATTTAATTTAATAAATGATGATTTATTTTCATTTATAATATGATATTTAAACGCTAATCTTACTTCTTTGTTTTTTTCTAAATTATTTAATGATCTTATTATGTTATCTTTGCCATTAATAATTTCATAATCTTGATAGTATCTAAATTTTGTGTGCTCAATTTTATGTTTAGAAATTAACTCTTCACTAAAACCTAAATGGTTTAAAAAAATGAAAAATATTAAATAAATACTACTTTTTTTTATAAACATGAATAGAACCTTTTTTATTAATTAAATCATAATTGTCATTAAAATTCTTATAATAGATTGAGTCATAAAATAATTTTTTATTAATCTTTTGATCGAAAAGAAAAAAAGATTTATTAAAGTCTAGAATTACATACTCTGATATTATCTTATCATCAAAATATTTATTCTCATATATATCAGATCCTTTTAAATTATTAGGAAAAGGAAAAATATATTTTCTTTTATATAAATTTATATTTGAAAATCTATTTTGAATAGTTACTGAGGAATTATCCGGTATATTTTCTTTAAAAAAAATATCATAGTTTTTGAATTGAAAATTTTGAAGATTAAAATTATTAGAATTCAGAAAATATAGAAAGATAAATATATTTAAAATACAAAGTGATAAATTTATATTTTTAAAAGCGAAAATTACTTTTTTCGAATTTAGAAAAGAATATATGAAAAAAGGAAGTAATGAAAAAGAGTAATGGCTTAAAGGTGAATAATAAGCATCGTTTTTCGTTAACAAAATAAATAATATATTAGGTAAAGTTATGTATATGTATTTATAATAAATTTTATCAATAAAAATAAACAAAATCATAAAAGGTGAAAGAAATAAAAGTTTATAAAAAAAATTATAAGTAAGGCTATAGCTATCAAAGAAATTTGAGAATTGTATAACGTCTGAACTTTGAGCAGAATTTATATAAATAAAATTTAAAAAGAAATAGATAAAAAATAAAGAACAAATAATTAAAGTAACAAAAATTTTATAATTTCTATTTATCAAAAAAAGAATTGAGGCAATAATTAAATTAATTACATATATTTCTTTTATGAGAATGCATAATAAAAGTGAAAATGCGGATAATAAATATTCCTTTTTTTCAAAATAATAGATAAATAAAATTATTAAAAAAATTGCTATAGTTTCTAAATTGAAATTAACGAAAGAATTAATAAATATATATGGAAATAATAAGTAAAATAAAGCATATCCTAATCCAATTAGCCTATAAAAAAAAATAAAGGGTAATATCAAAAAAAAAGATTTTAAAATTATTAATCCATGGAATCCAAAAATGATATCAATAATTTTATATATAAAAATTATAGGTTGAAAATGACCAAAAAAAATTACGTCAACATTTAGATTTGAAATCTTATTATAGTATAGATAAAAGTCATAATAACTAAAACCAACTGTGCTATAAATAAAGTAGTTTAAAAGGTATAAAAATAAAATAATCCCAAAAACATATGTGATAATTCTATAATTAATCATAAATATTAATAATTTTTTGAGGGATATAAAATCTACCTTTGTAATTTTTATACTCTAACAATTTTAAAAATTCATCTTCATATAAAACATAAAATAAATCTTCTGGGAAATCTGGTAACTCGGCCCCTCCAAACCAATTAATATATTTTTTATTAATTATGATAGTTTGTATATCGAACATATTAAGATAACGAATATTGGATATAAAATTATTTTTTTTAAATAGATCACTAGAATAGTTTTTAAATTCAAAATGATCGTACCTTAGAGTTTCTGTGTTTAAGCTTTCTGAAACAAAATCAAGGCCTGTGTAGACATAAGAATCATCATTGACATCAATCATAACTTGATAATTATATTGCAAAGGCATTAATAATGCCCTGCCAGTGAAGTTATTATTATTATAAAAATTAATAAAATTACGGTATTTTTCAGGTATTATCAAAGATTTAGATGAAACATAATCTTTTCCTTGAATAGTGGAGTAATGATTAAATAAATTTTTATTAAAATATAAGATAGGTAAAGCAGTAGTAATAACCATAATATATATGATTATATTCTTATTAAATTTAGTTTTTAAAAGTGTGAATAAATAAATAATCATAAAACAAATAAAAAATATAAGAGGTAAGCTAAATTTTTCTAAGGGAGATTTGAATATCCAAAAAAATGGTATGTAATCAATAAAAAAAGAATAAATAAATCCAAAAGGTATAGAGGATCCTTTAAGAAGAAAAACAAATATAAAAATAGATAAAAGAAAATATCTTATGATTAGATTATATCTAATATGAGATATATATTTTATGAATAAGAAGATATATAATATAAAAGGGAAAATATAAAAAAAGGAATTAGTAAAATTATTTAAATTAGGTAAATACGAAAAATGTTTCAAAAAAAACAAATCAAATAATATCAAATTATCTAGTCTAGTTGAGGTTCTTTCCCAATCTTTAGCAAAATCTACAGACATTAAACTAGAAGCATCACTAAGGGATAAAAAGACAGGTATTATCCACCAAAAATTAAATAAAAAATAAGCTAAAATAACATTTATAACTTTAATTATGACTATTTTAAATTCTAATTTATTTTTTTTAAATAGTTCAATAAAAATATTTGATAAACAAACTGCAATTAGGATCACAGCTGCTGTAGGGGGATTATAAAAAGTATAAGAAAGACAAATAGAAGAAATACCAAAAATTAAATATTTATATTTAGACTCATCAAATTTAAAAAGTATATATATTAGTATGGTCATAGCGCCTAAACTAGAATTATTTGTAATATTAAATGCTGATAAATATGATAAAGAGAAAATATTAAATACAAAAAAGAATGCCAAAGAAAAAGAATAAAAAAAATCTTTCAAAAAATGTCTTGCTAATAAATAGAAAGATATAAATGGAAATAAAAAAAGAATTGTAAAATAAATTAAATTAATTATTTGATAATTAATTTTTAAAGTTTGAAGAATTAAAAATATAAATTGAGGCAAGCCAATAAATGTAAATAAAACATTAGGGTGACCAAAACCGTCCGTAAACCAGTACGAAAAAAATTTTTTAAAAAAATATTTGTAGTCTAAAGTAAATAGTCCTTCACCGCCTAAATAAATTTGATTATTTAAATATGGATAATATAAAACTGTTAAACATATAAGAATTATTGAAATTAATAATATATTTAAAATTTTATTCATATTTTTTCATAAAAAGAGAGAAATAAACAAAAAGTGGAAAGCATATAAAAAAAATTAAAAGAATTAATTGATATACATAAGTTTTTTTATAATAAATTATATATTTCTTATTAAGTTCTTTTTTATTCTTATTAATCAAAAAAAAATTTGAGTAATTATTTGCAAAGTATTTTTTATTATCTACTAAAGAATATTTAGAATTTGTAAAAGGAATTTTATATTTTGTTAATTCAAAAAAATTAATTAATAAATTATGAAAATAATTATCATTAAATAAATTATTTTCAATTTCTACTATGTCCCAATTACTATTATATGACTCACTAAAAACCAAAGGAATGTATTTATTTTCATTTTGAGTAATTATTTCTACATAATAAAGATTATTAAATAATCTTTTGTAGTTAATACTAGATTTATCAAAATGTAGTTTTTCCTTTATGTTGAATTTTTTAGAGTTATAAAAATAAGAATTTTTATTTTCTTTAGTAACAAAATCATCAGGTAGAATTCCATTATCTATAAAACTTATGTTTAAGTTATTGTTATCTAATAAATTAAAAATGGCGTCAGCATCTTCAATTGCTATTAATTTTACATGATAAAATAAAAAAAATAGTATAAGACTAATTTTTAAGAGCATCTAAAAATGGCTTTATTCTCTTTTTAAGTACTTTTATGCTTTTAATAATTTCCTCCTGTTTTTCAATTGGAATCTCGTGTTCCGGTTTAGCCATTCCGATTATTTCACTTTCAAGTTTTTCTAAAGGACGAATTTCTGATAACTCATCACTAGTTTGGTTAACAAAATGATCAATTCTATCCAAAGTAAAATTAATTTGAGAAAATAATGAAGACTCGTTTAGATTGCTTTGTATAGATTTAGAAATAATATTTGCACTGAAAAATACAGTTAAAATAATGAATATGAAAGTAATTATTAACTTTATTAAAAATAGCCTTATATCATAAAAAAAATTATTTTCTTTGCTAACGATTTGGTGTTTTGTCTTTAAAGAAACACTTTTTCTAGTAGCTTTTTTAACTTTAGTACTCATTGGCTTATTATTAGACATTATCCACTTTACAACGTCAATAAACGAATCGAATTTGACTGAGAAATTATTTGATCTAATTCTATAGCTATCATTTAGAAAACTAATATAAGCTTTTTTTTGTTTCATATCCAAGATTGATTATAAATTTATCTAATAATGATAAGATCTTATTAATATCTTTTTCCTGTAAGCCATGATGACAGGGTAAAAGAATACCATTTTTTGCAACTATATTTGAATTTTTCAAACCATATTTGTTAACAATATGGTTGATATTTTTCATACAAGGGTGCAATGTTATGTTACCTGTAAAAATTACCCTAGTCTGGATGGAATTTTTTTCTAAAAAGATTTGTAATTTTTTTCTACTAAGATAGTCATCATTTAAGACTACAGGAAAAGCTAGATAAGATGTAAAAATTTTTCTATCTTTTTTTATTATCTGAAAATATTTTTTTCTTTTATTGAAATAATTTTCATATTTCTTTTGATGTTTATTTCTCACTTTAAGATTATGTGATAACTTTTTTAATTGAACATTCCCAAAGGAGGCTCCTATTTCAGAAGGTTCAAAGTTATAGCCTAGTTCTGAAAATAGGAATTTTGCATCATAATCATACTTCCCTAACTTTACTTTGAATCGATTTTCTATTTTTTCAGACTCTTTAAATATAGAGGAGTCCCTGCCCCATGATCTAAGTATCAAAGCCCTAAGATAGTCTTTTTTTTTGTTCAAGCATAATATTCCTCCATTACCGGCACAATTTATTATATGAGATCCATAAAAACTACATATAGAGAAATCTGAATATTTTCCTGTCGATTGCCCATCAATTTTAGCACCCATAGTGTCTGCAGAGTCTTCTATAAGAAGTAAATTATGTTTATTTGCTATCTTTCTCAATTTTTTCCAATCTGGAAGTGAGCCAATAAGATTTGGAATAAAAATTGCTTTTGTATTTTTATTTATTGAGCTTTCAATTTTTTCTTCATCAATACAGAGTGTTTCTAATTTGACATCAACAAAATTAGGTATCAAACCAAATTTAATAATTGAAGATATTGGTGTGGCAAAATTTAGCGATGGAAGAATAATTTCAGATTTTCTAGGTAGGCTTAATAAATCAAATAATAAGTGAATAGCTGAGGAGCCAGAATTTACCATGACTCCATACTTTTTGTTAAAGAGTTTTGAAACATTAGACTCAAATTTTGAGACATTTTTCCCCATTTGAGTTGAATTTCTTATTGTTGAAACGACAGCTTTTATTTCTTCATTACCATGAACGGACTTACCGTAGAATATTTTATTTTTACTCATCGACCCATTGATATTTTCTTCTTATTATTAGAAGTTATTAGACCATTTAATAAATTAATACAATATAAAAGAATTGATATTATTGATAAGGGAAATAATAAAACCGACAAGAAAAATTTATTTGTAATAATGAAATTATAAATTGATGCTATGCCAAAATAAGTTAAAAACAAAATAAACAAAAACTTCATATAGCCGAATAGAAAACTCAATAGGACTAAAAGGAAAAAAATAATTGGCATAATATAAAAAAAAGAAAAAGATTTTTTAAGTTTAAATATTAGGTAACCCCTATTATAGCCATATCTTGATATTTGTTTAAAATGTTTAAAAATGGTCGATCTTCTGTAATGATAAACACATAAGTTTGAGAAATAATAGATTTTATTTCCATTCATAATTATTTGATTACAAATTACACTATCTTCGCCAGGCCAAAACTTTAGATTGAAACCATCAGTTTTTTCAAAAATTTCTTTTTTAATGCAAAAATTTACAGTTGGAAGTTCAGGAACAGACTTTATTATTTTTTTATTTAATTTTTTATATCTATAATAAAAAGGATTGAAAAATACATTTTCATAAAAATTTCCTGATAATTTACCATAAAAAGTTTCATTTTTTGGAGTTAATTGAGGGCCGCCAAAACATAAATAGCCCTCTTTGAAATATTGTTCAGCGTATTTAAGATAATTATTATCTAAAAACGCATCATCATCTGTAAAAATTAAAAAATCATTTTTACTATGCTCTACGCCTAAATTTCTTTTAAAACTTGGTAATTTATTATTCGAAATTACTTTTTTAATAAATAAATTTTCATTAAATTTGTTTGGAATATCAAAATTATTTTCAGAAACTAAAATTAATTCAAAGTTATTATCAAATTTAGTATATTTTGGTAAAATATTTTCAATAAAAAAACTAAAATCTGAAGAGATAATAATTATTGAAAAATAATATTTTTCATTCATCAATAATATATCTAGGTCTTTTTAAAATTTCTGTATGGATATTGCCAATGTATAAAGCTAAAAGTCCCATTCCAATAAAAACAATCGAAAAAATTAATAATAAAATCATTATACCTAAAGTTTGAATATTAATTTCAATAGATAAAAACTTTACTGAAAGTAAATAAATAACTATTGACATAATAGATATGAAAAATGAGATGATACCTAAATATCCTATTAATCTAAGTGGAAAAAGAGAAAAACTTGTAAAAGAATTCATTGCAAGACTGAATAGGTATCTAAAATTGTAACTTGATTTACCTGATATTCTATCATCTGATTCAAAATTAATGTATTTAACTTTAAACCCAGTCCAGTCTATCATACCTCTCATAAAAGTTACGTTTTCTGAAATATTAGATAAAACATTAATTACCTTTTTATCAATTAATCTATAATCTGTAGAAAGAGGTTCTATTTTAAAATTTGTGACCTTATTTAATAATAAATAAAAAAGATTTGATCCCAAATTTCTTAAGAAATTAAAATTATCTTTTACTCTTTTTCCAGCTACTATTAAATTTCCATTTCTCCAATGCTGAATAAACTTATTTATTAGATACGGTGGATGTTGTAAATCAGCATCTATAAATATAATAGCATCGCTATTTTTATTTTCTAACAAACCGCATAGCAAAGCTTTCTCTTTTCCAAAATTTTTAATAAATTTTATTGGTTTTATAAATTTATATTTTTTTTTTGCATTGATAATATTTGACCAAGTATTATCAGTACTTCCATCATCTATGAAACAAAGCTTAAAATTATAATCTGAGGAATTTTTATCAATTATAGATTTTATTTTAACCAAAAAAGGTTGAATATTTTTTTCTTCATTAAAACATGGAACAATAATAGAAATTAGTTTTTTTTTAGGTTTCATTTATCAATAAATATTTTATAAGCAATACATATAGAAATAGTACTTAATGAATTTATATAATCATCATAGCTGTTGTAATTGCAAGAGTAAAAATAAAAAATTTTTATACAAATCAAAAGATAATAGAATTACTAAGAATGATAATACATTTGATATTTATCAATGTACTAATTGTCAAATTATATACTGTTTACCAATATTAAATGAAGAAGAACTCTCAAAATATTATAAATCTAATCAATATTATTTTACTAATAATATTCATAACTTAAAAAGTAGAAAGTTTGAAAAATATTTTAAAATTATAAAACATAAATATTTAAAGGCAAAGGTTTTAGATTTTGGATGTGGAGATTTAAAATTATTATCTTATTTAAGAGAGAGAAATATAAACTGTCATGGATATGATAATAATGAAAGTATTTATGATCTAAATTATTTTAATTTTTTTAAAGACTATGTACATATTGGAGATATTGAAAAATTAGAAAATAAATTTGATGTTATAATATTGAATCAAGTAATTGAGCATATACAAGATCCATTAAGATTATTCAAAATCTTATCAGAATTATTAAACAATGAAGGAATTGTTATAATAGAAACTCCAAATACTAATTGCATTCAATTCAAATTATTTAAAGAGAATGCAATACATTTAGACTCCCCGAGACATAGAATTCTGTATAATAAAAAAAATCTTTTACAAATTGCAGAAAAATATCAATTTAAAAATATTATGACAAATAATGGATTCAATAAATTAGACTATCCTTTGTCTTTTTTTAAATCTTTAGATTCAAGATTAAAAAGTAATGAAATTTCATTTTTAGAAAAATTGCTGTTAGTTTTTATTTCATTATTTATTTACTTTTATTACCAATTTTTTTCTAAAAACCATCAATCTTTTGGATTAATTTTAAAAAAATTTTAAATTGGTAAATATCTATGAGTAAAAAATAATCTTAAACATTCCCATAAATAGTTTTCTTTAAAAATAAATAAGTAAGTTCTTTCCATTATCATTAGTATAAGATGAGATGGACCGCCTACTACTATTGTGAATATTAAAAAATATAAAAAAATATTTAGTTTTTTTGAATTAAATGAAAAAAGATAGTTAAAGACCATCACCAAACTTAACATTCCCAACAACATTCCAGGCATATGAAATCTACTAAGCTCCCATTTCATGCCATAATAAGAGAAAAAATGAGTAATAAATAGTCCTACAAATAAAAATATTAAATTAAAATTTGCAAAAAGCTTAAGGTTTAAATTTTCATTTTTAATTAAATTAAATTTTACAAGTGAATATAGAACTAATGAACCAACTATAGGCCAAAATGATAGTCTTAAAACGTTAAAAATAAGTACCTCATTAACTAAAAATAAATGAATAATGAAATAGAAAAAAGTCTTTAAATTAAAAGTTTCAGGTAACCAACCTCCCATATTGTAAATTGTAAAAAGTGTATATGTGTATGGGTTAGAGATCATATTACCATTACTATGTAGTCCAAAATGCCAAAATGTTGGCACTGGTGTAATTGGTAATTGATCAGTCATTTCGATTCTTTGTGTTAAAGAATGAGTAGCATCGAGATCGCCTAATCCAGTATTATGTTCGAAAAATCCAAGTGTAAGTAAACCACCACAAGTAAAAGAGAAAATAATTCCAATTATAATTAAAATAGAAATAATAAAAAAATTAAATTGATTAATTTCTTTCCGTTTGAAAATAAATATGAAAAAAATAAAAGGTAAAAGAAGTAATAAATTTTGAGCACCATACATGCCATTTGATGCAAGAATTATTAATAAGAAAAAGATATTTATATAACTTAATTTGCTTTCATTTTGAAAAAAATTATAAAGAATAAAAAATAAAAAAATTACTACCCAGTTAGCAAGCATAGTATCAGTGTATCCATACATTAATAAGGGGTTACCTGCATCAACAACTAGTATTCTAGTTAAAGAAAGTGAAAAACTTCCAAAAGAAAGAATGAGAAAGTATAAATAAAATTTTTTCTTATTTAGGTTTAAATATATTAATACACCCCATAGAAAAATAGCCATAAAAGCAACTGAAACTGATAGAAAAAAATATAAAGGAAAAATAACATTACCATGGCCAAATATTAATGTTAAAGAACCAAGTAAAACTTGTGCAATATTTCTTCTTACAGAGGGGATAAAATTATTATTAATTAAATATTCAGAAATTAATGCATAATCTCCAGTGTGTAATGATCCTAGATATGTAAAAATATAAAAACCATCATTTTTTTGCATCCAAAACAGAAATACTAGTAAGAAAGTAACTGTTAATATTAAAATAAACTTGATATTAAAAATAAATTTTTTAATAATTTTCATATCTTCTAGAAAGGACTTAAAAAAGACTAAAGAAGATATAAGCACAGTTAAAAATAATGTGATCATAGCGTTTGTTAAAAAAAAGTCTAAAAATCTCCAAATGACTATAAAGAAACAAATACCAAGAAAATAACTAGAACCTAGGTTTAGATGCGGGTTTAAGTTTTTTGAATTATTGACATTTAAGCTATAAAAAATTTTACTTCCAGTGAAAATAAATAAAAATGTAAAGCTCACTAATATTAATAAAGAAAATAGAATACTTGAAATATGAGAGAGCATTTAAATTTTTCCTTAATTCTTATATATCATTAAATAAAAAGCACCTATTATAATTTTTGTAATATACATACAAATAAATAAATCTGGCCTTTTAATTACTTTATAAAAATTTTTTTTATAAAAGAAAATTAGAAAATATCTATTAAAAAAACCTAATTGAAAACTTGTAAGATTATATGAGTCTCGCCATTTATCTTTGTATATTTGCATATCATGTGAATAATATTTCTTTTTTTTTATTGTTTTAAAAAATCCATCTTGTTCATTGTGATAAATTGGTTCACTAACAAATCCTATATTTGCTTTTGATAAAATGACTTTATTGTTAAAATCCCAATCTTCTGGTCCTGAAAGGGAAGTATCAAACATGCCAATTTTAATAAATAAATCTTTCTTAAATACCCTTACACAATCTATAGGTGTCTGTTCGTATAGTTCTCTTTCAAAATTTCGCACTTTTGAGTAATAACCTCTGGCTTTAATAATTTCTTTTACGTAAAGAGCATCTAAATTCTTTTCAATAATATTTTTTATTACAGAATTTAATAAATTTTCACTAACTTCCATATCTGAGTCAAGAAAAATTATGATTTCATAATTAGATTTTAATATTCCATAATTTCTTTGAGCAGATCTTTCAGGTCCTTTTTGAAAAAATTTTACATCATATTTTTTGCAGACATCTGCAGTTTTATCTTCAGAAAAATTGTCAACAACTATGATTTCATATGGTTTAGAAAAATTTGATTTAATAATAGATGATAAGCAGTTATTAATTTCTACCTCGTTATTTTTAGTAGTAATTACAATTGATATCAAATCAATAAATATCTTTATAAATTAAATAATAATTTATTAATTCATTTAAACTTTTATCAAAATTTGCTTTGAACTTGTAATTAGTTTTTCTTACTTTGGTAAAATCAATTTCATAATTTCTAAAATCTAAATCAGTTGCTATCTCTTTAAATATTGACTTAAAGTGGATTTTTTGTTTGAGTTTTTTAACAAGATCTTCTTTTGAAAATGAAAATCTTCTATCTCCTAAGTTATATATATCTGTTTTGGATGCCATATTTTTTAATAGTAAATGAAGTATGAATCCAGAAACATCATCCACATGCAAGAAAGATCTTAAAAAAGATTTCTGATAAATAGTAATCTCCTTAAATTTAATGCATTGTTTAATAAAATCATGAATAAGTAGATCATGCCTCATAGTATTTGATAGTCCAAAAACAGTAGAAAGCCTAAGCGAGACTCCGTTATTATTTAAAAAATGTTTCTCACCTTTGAATTTAGTTTTAGAATATATTGTAAGTGGATTGGGTTTAGTTTCCTCATTACAAAAACCACTATCAATATTTCCATAAATTGTAGATGTATTAGAATATATTTTAGGCCTATTTTTAAAAATTAAAGAAATATTTTTTGATCCTAGTATGTTTGTAGTTTTGGCATCATCAGGGTTTTTATTACATGCTGGGTACCCTACAATACCAGCAAAGTGAACTACAGCATCACAATCTTTTGAGAATTCTTGTGTCTTTTTAAAATTTCTAACATCAATATTTGAGAATTGAAAGTTCTTGTTTTTTATAAATTCAGAAAGATTGTCATTTTTATAATTTAAGATATCTGCAACTTTTACTTTAATTTTTTTATTTAATAAAAATTGACAAAAGTTCAATCCTAAATATCCTGCGCCACCTGTAACTAAAATTTTCATTTTTTATATGTATATTGTTTCCAATTAATATTATTTATTATAGAAGTAAATAATTAAAATAAATGAAACTGTCAATCATCATACCTACTTTAAATGAAAAAGGTAATATAAATTTAATATTTGAAGAATTATCAAAAAGATTAAAGAAAATTGATTATTTGGAAAATTATGAATTCATATTTATTGATGATAATTCTCAAGATGGGTCATTAGAAGTATTTAAAAAATTAAATGAAAAGCATCCAGAGATTTTTAGGAGCATCATAAGAAAAAAAGATAAAGGACTCTCTGGGGCTGTTATTGAAGGAATAATAAATAGTAAATATGAATATAATCTTATTATTGATGCTGACTGCCAGTATGACTTAGATAATTTAAATCAAATGACTAATGAAATTTTTTATAATAAAAATCAAATTGTCATAGCAAATAGAATTGGGGTTGACTCAAGTAAAGAGTGGAAAAAAACATTAAAATTCTTTTTAAGTAGAATTGGTTTTAAAACTATAAAGTTATTTTTCAATGTTGATTTACCTAAAGATGTATTAAGCGGTTTTTTTATTGCTAAAAAAGAGAGTATTTTGGATAAAATAAAAAAATATAATAAAACTGGTTACAAAATTTTACTTGATATAATTCTTTCAAATAAAAATCTAAAATTTGCAGAAGTTCCAACTAACTTTAATCAAAGGATATATGGGGAAAGTAAAATGACTTTCTCAGTAATGTTAGATTTCATTTATCTTATATACTCAAAAAAATATTCTCTTCCACTTTTTTTAAAAAGAATTTTTTTTAATTATCTAGTAAATATACCATCTTTAGTTACTTGTTATTTGATAGTATTATTTTTTAATAAAATTAATTCTTTTGAAATAATTTATCCTATATTTTTGTTAATAAATTATTTATTTGTTTTTATGTCTGAAAAACTAATTTTAAGAATTTTTAATTTGACCAGAGCTATAAAAATATTGATCAGTTATGCAATAATTTATCTAATTATAATTTTATTATATAAATTAACTTTTGATCTAAATTTAAAATATATAATCTACTTTATCTTTTCTATATTTATCACATACAACTTTTATAATAGAAAAAAGTGGTTCCTATTATAAGTTATTCAAATTTTTAGAATTTTTAATTTCTTTAAGATAATCAAAAAGCATAAATAATTGATTTTTAAAACCTTTTGACCAAGATGAAATGCCTTCAGTTCTGTCTTTTTCAACTACATCAAACCAATATATTTTAATCTGATGCTTTCTGAGTAAAAGATAAATAAACATATCAAAAGAAAAACCATATGGAAAAAATTTTATATCATCAAAGATTTTTTTTGGAAAAAGTTTTGGTTGACCGTTTACTTCAGGTATATAGCGAAACAGTAAAATAGTTGCTATAATTCTTAATATCATTGTTCTTATTTGTGAAAAAAAATTTCGTTTTTTTCTTTTAGTAAGACAAGATATTAAAAAATTATCTTTATTAATTACATCATAAAAGTTTTTATAGTAATCAAAACTAAATTGGAGATCCGAATGGTTCATAAGAATATATTCAGATTTTGCCATTTTAATAGCTTTAAAATATCCATCTCCATAACCCCTTGATTCTTTATTAGTTAAAAAAATAAAATTATTTTTTTGACATATATCTTTGAGTTTAATAGGAGTATTGTCTTTTGATCCATTATCTATAAAAATTACTTCATCTATCTTGAATTTTTTTTTTAAATTATTTATTTCAAATGATAATTTCTCAATATTTTTACTTTCATTATAGAAAGATATAACTATTGAAACATTCATAATTAATTAAATTAATTTTCTTGCCAAATGTATAAATTTTTTATTTCTTTCTTTAATGTGAAAATTTTGAAGTGAAAAATATAGACTAGCTGTTAAAGACTTTAAATAATCAAATTTTTCATTACCAAATTTTTTAACAAAACAGATTTTAAAGAAATCATAAATTTCATTTATATAATTTTTATCAATA
>MDSZ01094041.1_pt1 | contig 14235 bp, 16 predicted proteins | sample 811201 | NCBI WGS metagenome assembly MDSZ01 (sample SAMN05326647, study PRJNA326480) | marine metagenome | isolation source: seawater | place: Indian Ocean: North | collected 2010
TCCCAGTACTACTCTTCCCACAAGGTGCAGCAGCACTCTCGCCTGCTGCAGATGGGATTACTTTCATGATGCTGATGAACTCGACGGATCCCAGATTCCTCATAGGAGAGCAAATTCAAGGTGCTCCCTTTGTCAAAAAAGCAGGAATTGAGCCAATCCCTCTTGGCTATGTCATTTGTGAACCGGGGGGGAAGGCAGGACAGGTAGGAAAAGCCGATCTGATTGGCCCAGACGAAACAGACCGATTATCCGCATATGCCATGGCAGCGCAGTTTTTGGGCTTCAGTATGTTGTACCTAGAAGCCGGCAGCGGCGCAGAAAACCCTGTGAATCAATCACTAATCGCTGCTGCTAGGGATGCATGCGATCTCCCCCTGATTGTTGGTGGGGGAATAAGAGATGCAGAGGCAGCGAGCAAGGCTGCCGATGCAGGTGCAGACTGGATCGTAACTGGAAACTTAACTGAAGAGTTTGACGACGCAAGCAAGTTACAGGAGATTCTAACCACCTTAATTAACAGCATCGTCCGTTAGTCGGAAAGCAGACACCCTCTTACGCCCCAGCGATACTCACCACACATGGCGGAGGCATCCTGTCCGTGTTGTAATTCCGAGATGGACCTGCATGGAGACGTAGTTTCTGGACACATGCATTACTGTGGTTTTTGCTATGGGATTATGGCCAGTGACAGGTGGCTATCATCGAATATGAGGCAGCCAGTGCTCAGAAATGTCAGGAATGGAGTGTTCGAAGCAGGAACGAGTGCTGGTTACAGATGTCCAACCTGTGACGGTGAAATGGTGAAGGGCCCCGTCCTAACCTCTGAAGGAACAACAATCGAACTCGATGGGTGCCTAAAATGCGGATCTCTATGGTTTGATAACAGAGAGATGGAACCTTTCATGCCAGAAATAAGGGAGTTAACGCAGAAAACTGATGTAAACCTCGATTCCCAGAAGCCATCTTCCCCAACTGCCCTGGCAAGAGGCTTGATTTCGGAGGTTTTCGGTGTGATTACTTCGCTTACGGGAAAGAAAAACGACGAATCAGAAGACGAGTAGCCGGTTATTTCGATAATCGATCTATCTCCGTTTCCATGTCTAAGACGAGTAGAAGCAACTCCTCCTCATTTCTTAGGAGTCTGGAATTCTCTTCTTGTAGCTCCAATAAACGGCTAGAATCCTCCTCGATCGACTTTCTCCTTGATTTTTCATTAATCAGGGAACCCTCTAGTTTTCTAACCTTAGAATCAGCAACTCGCAAACGCTCTTCCATTTGACTAATTCGAGATGATTCCAAAACACCGTCCTCGGCAACCAACTCTACTTCTCGCAAACGCCTTCTTAGGTTCGCAATCTCTCCTTCCAAGCGAATAACGTCATCCCATCTCGCGACGACCTCTTCAACAAGCCGGTTTCGAGGAATGCCGGACAATCTGCCTCTAAGATCGATGCCTCCATCTTCCGGAGGAGTGTTTACAGTCATGTCTAATCGACACTAGCCATGTGCATATCCACTTGAACCTTGAGGGAAATCATATCTCAGAAACCACATCTAAGACCCGCTTGGGTTAAATCGGAAACCTAACTCGGTAGAGGCATGAAGGCATTCAGAGCCAAGGGTTCTTTCAGATCCGGCAAGAAGGACCAGGAATTCAACGTTGATTTGGTGGCAAAAAATAAGGAAGACGCCATGGAGAGGGTAATGTCAAACTTCGGAAGTAAGCACAGAGTGACCAGAAGATTCGTTCGCGTCGATGAGATCAAACAAATCGACCCATCCAACTCAGATGCTCCTGTGGTAGTTGCATATTTTGGTGAATCTGGCACTCCACTCAATTCCTCTCCAGCTTCTGAGGAAGAATAGACGCTTTCTCCTCGGGAGCTAACTTTTCTGGGTAATTGTGAAAACCAACGCTAACTGGGCCTAGACCAATGAAGAAGTGGCTGATGAGGCAATATTGGCGGATCCAGCAGAGTCAGGCCATAATCAGTCTGGGCTTCTGGACAGCAACAATCACACTCTTGGTTTGGCCATATGTCGCATGGAGATTCGAATCCGACGAGACGCTCCTTCTTATTCCACTCACCTACCTAGGTTTGATCGGAATAGCAGTTGTAGTTCTGGCAATCGTTCTATTAGCCGGGTTTTCGTACGACGTCACCTTTGGCCTTTGGAGGGACCATATCACGATTAATCAGGAAAGAAACCCTTTCACTACATACAAACTAAATCCCACACAGGGGTTAATGATAGCTCAGACTAATGAAATTCTACGAAGAGTGGCATCTGAGGACGAAGAAATCCAACGATATTGCAGGTTCGTAGATAGAATGCTAGATTGGAACGCAAGAGAAGAGATTTGGGCAAGAGCAATGTCTTCTTGGAAAGAAATTATGCAAGACGAAGACCCGTTTCTGTTCTACCTTGACGAGGATGCCAGACAAAAATTAGACAGCGCCGCATCTAAACTAGAGGATTTCTAGTGGTAATGATGGATTATCAAGACTTGGATATTGTAGACCTAGCAACTGAAGCTGGCATTGCAATAATGGGAATCTACGATTCAGACACAAGTACTCAGGTACAGAGCAAGGAAGACGACTCACCGCTCACTTTAGCTGATATTGCGGCCCACGAAACTATCGTCGATGGCCTCAGGAATCTCGACCCAAATACTCCTATTGTTTCCGAGGAAGGCCGTGTCGGCGACGCTTCGTCCAGCGAATTTGCCTGGCTAGTCGACCCGCTCGACGGCACGAAGGAATTCATCAAGAGAAACGGCATGTTTACTGTAAACATTGCATTGATGAGAAGAAATGGAAAAAGATGGAACCCCGTTTTTGGAGTAGTTCACGCTCCCGTCACTCAATCCACGTGGTACGGCGGGGAAGAAAGATCTGCCATTAAGATATCAGAAGGACACTCAAGGGAGATTTCAGTGAATAATCACCCAGAAGAACCAGTTCGATTGGTAGCAAGCGGTAGCCATCGATCCGAGAGAGATGAGGCATTTGCGTTTTCTATTGGCAAGCATGACCTAATCAGAATGGGATCATCCCTCAAGGCATGCATAGTCGCTGAATCTGCGGCAGACCTTTACCCGCGATTTGGACCTACGTCATGCTGGGACATAGCGGCAGCCCACGCAGTCGTTGAGTCTGCGGGAGGGAAAGTTCTCGGGCCAGACTGTGAAACTCTCGATTACGACTTGATGGCAGACGTGCTAAATCCATTTTTCCTAGTTACCTGCAGCACGAAGTGGAATGACTTCTGGTTAGAGAATCAGGATTAAATGAGACTCGCCGGTCGTATACCCATAAGGTGTGACTATGGTGAACACAGTAGTTTGGATGATCGGGCTTTCCGGCGCTGGGAAGACTACGATTGCAGAAGCAGCGGTAAGGAGGTATGGAGCTGAACTTCTAGATGGGGATACAATTAGGGATTTTTTCTCGAACAATGACTTCTCCAGAGAAGGCAGGGAGAAACACTTGCTTGGCATCGCAAGAATGGCTTCACTAATTTCCAAGCACACCCCTGTGATTTGCTCATTCATCACCCCCTATGAGGATGTTAGAGAAAAGATTCTGGAGATTCTTCCGGAGGGCTCGGTGATGGCCCACGTCTCTACATCGCTAGAAGTGTGCGAAGAAAGAGATGTGAAAGGACTGTATGCAAAGGCCAGAACCGGGGAAATTTCCAATTTCACGGGGGTCTCAGATCCCTTCGACGAGCCAAAGTGCGCCCACATGACGCTGAACTCTAGTGGTGAGCCTGGACATACCGTTGAGGACATGGTGGATCAACTAGCTCATCTTTTTGAGAGGCCCAAGGCAGTACTGCTTCCTGGTAGGTGGCAACCCCTACATGTCGGGCACGAATGGCTTATTCAGCAGGAGCTGGACCAAGGAAAGAGAGTGGTAGTTGGAATCAGAGATACTCCAGTGACCGAATCTGATCCCTATCCTGCAGAGGTTAGGAAGCGAATGATCGAGTACAGATATCATGACGAGGATGTAGACGCATGGATAATGCCTGATATCGAGGCCATCTCTTATGGTAGAAAGGTTGGGTACGAGTTAAGAGAGGCTCAAGATATCCCTCCAGAGGTCTTCGAAGTTTCCGCCACAGGCGTTAGGGGGGGGAACAGAGCTAATGTATCTGAACGAGTAATGGAATTCATGATTTCAGAAGGTATATGGGACGGTGAATGAACCCTCTCAGCTAGCGACGGCTTCATTGCTTCGTAGCCATCCCGTGGGCCATGTCTGAAGCAGATAAGGCCGATCTACAGCGCATAGCGCATCTTGTGGAAGCAAATAGAGAGAGATTGAACGCACTTGATCAGCAGATTAGAAATCTAGAAAGCATCAGACTAGAGCAAGAGCAGGCTATCGATGCACTGAACTCCATCTCACGAGAAGGGGCAAAGGGGGCCATGATCCCACTGGGAGCTGGAGTCCAGTTGATAGCTGATATCCAACCAGAAGGAGGGGCAGTCGTCGATATCGGCAGTAGAATTCAAGCTGAAAAGACGAGGGACGAAGCCACGGAAATATTGAGGAATAGGAATCTAGAACTCAAAGGAATTTTGGACACAGTCAGGAGTGAATATGAAAAACTTGAGGAATATATTGTGTCTCTCGCTACTACGTTCAACCAAGCGGTAGAAGCCTTTCAGGATACAGCAGATTCTCCAGATTCTCCAGAAACTCTAGAACAAACCCAAACCTCACTACCAAAGAGAAGAACACGAAGAAAGAGGGGAACTGAGCTAACTTTGGATGACTGAGGACTGAAAATGGGACTTTTTGATCGCTTCAGAAGGAGGATTGAAGAGGCGGAAGAAGAAAGTGGAATAACGGCCGAGGAAGGATCGGAAGAGGCGGCAAATGCAACCAAATCCAGAAGCATTAATCTGAAAAAGATAACATCAGACCAAGAAGAAACTACTCCCGTTGATGAGAGTGAGTGGGACGTCTTTGACGAAGAAGTAAGCGATCCATTCGAGAAACCATCCAGTTCAAAGGAAAGGAAGAAGGCTCAAAGAGAAAAGAGTTCAAAGTCTAAGAAAGCACAACGACCCTCGACTGTTAGAAATTTAATGGACTCCACCACTGGACGAAAATTGGTCAAATCCAGTAAACCCGAGTTTGAGATAGATCTAGGGGAAGATACAAGGCCAAGAGGAGGTAGAGTAATCAAAGATGGGCCAGTATTGCAACAACTACTAACAGATTTGGAAGAAGAGCTTCTCTCATCAGACATGGGTCACGCTGCAGTGACGGAACTCTTGCAGGCTCTAACAAACCACCTAGTAGGCTCAAGAGTAAACAGGAAGGCTAACCTATCCCGGGTAGTAGAGAGGGCCCTAAAGGGAGCACTACTATCTCTCCTTGGAGACGGTTATTGGGACTTCGATAGAACAATCCAACATCTTGTAGATGAAGAATCTCCTGTAGTCATTATGATGGTAGGAGTAAATGGAACAGGAAAGACGACGACTTCTGCTAAGATTGCAAAGAGAATGAAGGATCAGGGGTTCAAAGTGGTACTCGCTGCTGCAGACACCTTCCGAGCCGGGGCAATCGATCAGCTATCGGCACATGCAGATAGGCTGGGAGTGAGATGTATCAAAAGCCAAAGAGGGGGGGATTCTGCTGCAGTCGCTAGGGACGCAATAGAGAGTGCGAAGGCCAAGAGAGAAGATATAGTAATCGTAGACACATCCGGAAGAATGCAAAATAAATCTAATTTGATGGAGGAGCTTCGAAAGGTGCACAGGATAACCAATCCTCACTTGGTAATCTTTGTTGCCGACGCATTAGCAGGAAACGATGCGGTTTCTCAAGCTGTAGAATTTCAAAAGAGACTCTCGTTTGATGGGGCTGCCCTTTGCAAATTAGACACAGATGCAAAGGGAGGAGCGGCACTGTCCATAGCCCATGCTACTGGAAGACCAATAGTCTTAGCAGGAACGGGACAGGGATACGGGGACCTATCTCCGTTTGATCCCAATTGGCTTATAGACGACATCCTCTCATGACTGTCGACCATCCACTTCTTGAGTCAGGACCCCTGTCGAATGCTCGATGACGATTGAAGAGAAACGCTCGGCACTAATTGTTCATGAGAACGGAATCACCGCTAGCCGGGTTCGTTCAATAATGTCTCAGAGAGGATGGGTCTCAGAAATTTGTGATGATGGTGACCGAGCAGTCGACCAATACATCAGATTGAAACCCAAGCTCGTATTTTTGGGACTGAATCTTCCAACCATAGACGGGCACGTTGCAGCATTAGAAATCCGAGAAAGGGATCCAGAAGCTAGGATTATTTTCGTAGTGAGCAAGTCAAGATTGGAAAAGGCGAACGATGCTGCGTACTCTTCCGGAGCTGTAGCAGTTCTTACCACCCCCATTACCAGATCCGATATAGAACAAAAATGGATAATTATCAACGGACCAATCCCAGAGGCTCCAGGACTGGCAGATCTCGACGAACTATACCCCGAGCTAGACGATGAGCCCCCACACCCCCAAAACATAGAGACAGCACTCCCGGATCCACAAGCCATCTTATCCTCAGCCGACCCTCCCCTTCCCATTGACCAGAACTTTGTAAATCCAAAGAAGAAAGGGAAGACTGTAAAAATTCTGATATTACTTACCATTCTTTCAGTGACTGCAATTTTGAGCGGTCTCTACTTCGATTTACTAAATATCTGATCTCTATGACTATCTTCAACCAACTCAGCAACGCTACCACTCGTAACCACGCTACCCTTTGGAGCATCTGTGATTTCTTCTACTGAAACCCCATCATCACTCAGCAGGGACTCATCCAGTTCTGTCAGTCTTAGGCCAACTCTCCATCGACCTAGAAGCTCGAAAAAGACGAATGCTCCAATCGCTAAAATCACCAAAGCTGAGCAAATCCAGGCCACGAAGTCCTGGGTTACCATGAACTATCTCTCCAGCAAGGCACCCCAAGAAGCCGCAGCATACCTTTTTGCGGAGGCCGACGGGTCTTCAGACCTGTATATCCCAGAGCCTACAATCACTGCGTCAGAGCCAGCCAACACAGCATCTGCAGGATTACCGTATCTCTGCCCCAGACTTCCCTCTGAAGCGTCCAAGCTCACTCCCGGAGTCCAAATCATCTTCCCCTCTCCTACCTTGCTCCTGAGAGATTTTAGATCCGATGCTGAGCTACCATTTCCAATATATCCGACAACATGTGGAGAGGCCGAGCCGATTCTAATGGTCTCATCAGCATACTCCTCATCAAGAAGATTATTCGAACTGGACATTTGTGCAAGAAGCAAGACACCTCCAATACGCTCCACATCCTCCCAGCCAGCAGCAATACCATCTATGATATCTGGTCCACTAATACTGTGTGAAGTCACTAGGTCTGCCCACGACCTGATATCGTATAGTCCGCCCATTTGAGTCTTGGTTACCTTGCCAATATCTGCAAACTTCCTATCTTCAAACAGAAGCATATTTTTCGAGCGCGCAGAATCTACTACCATGGACCAATCTTCAGCGTTGAATCCTTGGACCATATCCACATGGGTCTTTAGTGCACATACGCTATCTCCAACAGATTCAATGAGTCTCAGAATGCCTCCTACACTGGGCTCATCTGCAGCCAGTACTACCAACGACTCTTTTTCAGTAGCTACTCGCATGAACTCGTGGGAAAGAGGGTGAGCGCAGTTAGACCACCTTTTGCCCCAAGCATCCTCGGCAATCATTGTGACTCCTATGCTAGCCCATATGTCAACTCTTTCCCTCCTGAGAAATATGAAGCCCCTCCAGCTTCCGCCAGTACCATGCATCCTGTGGCTTTGGTCGGCTTAGGGGGGGCAATTGGCTCAATATTTCGATGGGCGGTAGCCGAAGCCATGCCTGCAGGATCTGGTGAAGTTCCATGGGCTACAATAGCTGTGAACCTTCTAGGAGCATTTCTCCTCGGCATACTCATGTCCACAACTCTTCAGACCGATACACTTCTTTTTCTAGGGACAGGCCTCCTAGGCGGCTTTACTACAATGTCTACATTTGGGGTAGAGACAGTAAACCTCCTAAGAAACGAAAGTACAATGCTCGCGTCAGTGTACATCGCACTCAATTTATTGGCACCAATTACTGCTTGGCTCGGTTGGCAAGTGAGTGAGGCCTTCTTAACATAGGGTGACAGCATGCCTTCCGAAAATTACTCCAGACTATTTGAAGTAACAACCAAGGATCTCGAAGGCCTTCCCGATGCGCGCGGGGAGAGCGTGAGGTCTATGCTTAAAGTAGACCATGGCATAGAAGTTTCTTCAGTGAGGGTGATACTGGGTTATCATGTAATATCAAGTATTTCAGATTCAGATGCAAAATCACTGGTTTACGACCTATTCGCTGACCCTGTAATCGAAGTCGGGTCTTTGAACGCGAGGTTGTTAGATAAATTCCCAAATCCGCCCGATGCAGCCATTCAAGTTGGATTCAAGCCAGGAGTTACTGATAACTCTGGTCAAGCGGGACTGGACGGACTGAGGACTCTGTTCCCAGAACAATCTGATGCGAGACTGGCCACCTTTACTACATACGCTTTCTGGGGCATTGATGGCCGAATATCATCTTCAGAGCTGGCTTCTTTTCTACATAATCCAATGATTGAGAGAGCAGCAGTTGCAGGTAGACAGGATTGTGCTAACGGCGTCTGGCCACTTCTCGATTTCCCAATGATCCCGACTACAATATTCCATGAGCCAGCAACTGTTGATTTAGAGGTAAGCGATGAAAGGTTAATTGAGATCAGCGAAAGGGGGTTACTCGCTCTAAATCTCAAAGAGATGAAGGCAATACAAGAACACTACAGAGACCCACATACTAGGTCCGTGAGAAAGGAGGCAGGACTCCCTTCGGACCGACCGACAGACGCAGAGCTGGAATGCCTAGCACAGACGTGGTCAGAGCACTGTTCACACAAGATTTTCGCTGCAAGAATCAGACATGTTGACAAGGTGACAGGAGAGGACTCCACAATCGACTCACTGTTTAAGACCCACATAATGCAACCCACTCTTGAAATTCAAAAAGAAGTCGATTGGTTACTGAGTATATTTCATGATAACTCCGGAGTCATTTCATGGAACAAAGACTGGAGCGTTTGCATCAAGGCAGAGACTCACAATAGCCCCAGTGCACTAGATCCATATGGGGGGGCAATTACCGGAATAGTTGGGGTGAATAGAGACATTCTTGGTACTGGCCTGGGTGCCAGACCGATTGCCAATACAGATGTTTTCTGCTTCGGACCCCCCGACTATTCAGGCGAAATCCCTCCAGGCCTTTTTCACCCTTCTAGGGTATTTCGTGGTGTTCATTCAGGGGTCAGATCCGGCGGCAACGAGTCTGGAATTCCAACGGTCAATGGTGCGATAGTATTCGATGAAAGATATCTGGGCAAGCCATTGGTCTTCTGCGGTACCGTTGGAATAATGCCTAAATCGCTCCCAGATGGGAGGGAGAGCCACGTGAAAACGCCCCAACCAGGCGACATTGTCTACATGGTCGGAGGTAGAGTGGGAAGTGATGGGATTCACGGAGCTACATTCTCCAGCCTAGAGTTGACCGAGGAGAGCCCTAGCTCCGCTGTACAAATAGGCGACCCCATCACTCAGAAGAAGATGCTCGACATGATATTGGAGGCAAGAGACGCCGGACTCATTCAAGTCATAACAGACAATGGAGCAGGGGGGCTCTCCAGCAGCGTTGGAGAGATGGCCGAACTAACCGGAGGCGCAGAACTCGACCTCCAAAAAGTACCTCTTAAGCAGTTAGGGCTATCTTCTTGGGAGATACTGGTTTCTGAATCACAAGAGAGAATGACGGTTGGCGTCAGGCCAGAAGACTGCAAAGATTTTGAGAATTTAGCTAGAATGCACGAGGTTGAGGCCACCGAAGTGGGGCTATTCACCAATTCCGGAAACTTTGTTGTCAGACACGGCGAGACCCCTGTTGCTAACCTCCCAATAAAATTCCTCTTCCATGGTTGCCCCCAACTCAAACTCGAGTCCGAATGGCAACCACCAGCTCATTTGCCAGTGGAAACACCCGACCTAGATGAGATAGAAATGGGCAGATTACTAGGCAGACTACTAGCTAGGCCGAACACAGCTAGCAAGGAGTGGTGGGTCAGATCTTATGATCATGAAGTCATAGCACAGAGCGTAATCAAGCCGTTTGGTGGCATCAACCACGATGCACCCGGGGATGCCGCAGTAATCGCCCCGCTGCACGGAGATACTCAGGGGCTCGTCATTTCGAATGGGATCGCTCCTAGGTACTCTGACATCGACTCTTACGCTATGGCCGCTGCCTCAGTAGACGAAGCACTCCGAAATGCAGTTTGTGTTGGGGTAGACTTGGATCTTATATGTGGATTGGATAATTTTTGCTGGCCCGATCCGATCGAGTCCTCCAAGACGCCCGATGGGAAGTACAAACTCGCTCAGCTCGTTAGGGCGAACCGAGCTCTGGACGAAGTTTGCAGGGCATACCGCCTACCTTGTATCAGTGGAAAAGACTCCATGAAGAATGACGCGATGCTTGGTGGAGAAAAAATCAGCGTCCCACCCACTCTTTTGTTCAGCCTGCTAGGAAACCATCAAGATGTTCGCAGAGCGGTTTCATCTGACTTCAAAAATCCTGGAGATGCCATATTCTTAGTCGGAGAGACACACCAAGAAATTGGTGCCAGCGAACTCTCCTATATGCTCCGCGAAGAAGGCAAAGGAGGCATAGGTGGGGCGGTTCCGGAGATTGACCCACATAGGAATATGGCCGCATACAGGGCATTGTCCTCGGCGATGACCGACGAGCTAGTAGCCAGCGCACACGACTGTAGCGACGGGGGCCTGGCAGTCACACTGGCGGAATGCTGCTTCGGATCAGATTCAGGAGCAATGCTAGATATTGCCCCCCTGTGGTCCGATTGTGAACATCTAGACATTTGGGGGGCATTGTTCGGTGAGAGTCTGGGTAGGATTCTAGTTAGCACAAGTCCAGATGATAAGGAGGCTTTCATGGATTCTATGATAGGCGTAACATGTCACTATTTGGGTGAAGTATCCGATGATGATGTAATCTCATTTTGCAGAGAAGGAGACGAAGTTCTGAATGCATCCATGCAAGCATTGAGGAAATTATGGAAGGGGACACTATATGGAGGGGATGAATTTTGAAACCAAAGGTCGCAGTACTTTCGGGGTTCGGAATCAACTGCGAGATCGAGACTATGGCAGTCTTCGAAATGGCTGGTGGCTCTTCGGACAGAATCCATGTCAACAGACTAGTAGACGGAGAAGTAAAATTAGCCGACTATCATATCATGGCGATCCCAGGAGGATTCTCATTCGGCGATCACCTAGGAAGCGGAAGACTACTAGGTAACCGACTCAGATTCGGAATTAGGGACCAGGTCCGAGAATTCGTGGTATCCGGAAAACCCGTAATAGGAATATGTAACGGTTTTCAAGTCCTTGTGAAGATGGGGCTACTCCCTGGTGACGATGAAGTTAGTTTGACCCAGACGGCATCATTAGCACTCAATGACAGCGGACACTACGAGAACAGATGGACAACATTGGAGTTCGACTCAGAAAGTCCGTGTATTTGGACCACGGGATTAGAACGAATCAGAGTCCCGGTCAGACATGGTGAGGGAAAGTTCGTTACAGACGACCCCAACTTGATGGACAAGTGGTCAGCCTCAGGCCAGTTAGTCGCGCGATATGTGGACCCATCAATACCCTATCCAAATACTTCCGATGACATACTTCCTTACCCGATTTCGCCTAATCAGAGCTGGAAAAACGTTGCCGGTGTGTGCGACCCATCCGGGCTAGTTTTCGGATTGATGCCACATCCGGAGGCTAATCACTCAACCTGGCTAGGAGCCACATGGACCAGAGAGCAAACCAAACACGGTGAGGGCGAAGGCATGGGAATTTTCCATAACGCAATCAGATACGTTTTGAATACCTAAACCACTAGTTCGCTCAATCTCTTGAGGGCGGCGATCATTAGTATAACGACTAGTAACTCCTTGACTCCTCTCTGTGATGAAAACCCGGATCCAAATCTAGAGCCAAGTAATCCTCCAATCATAACCACAGATCCGAAAGTAAGTAAGAGAGAAAAATCAAACTCTATTCTACCCGCAGCACTCGCTCCAATCAAGCCAGAAAGAGAGTTTAACCAGACAAAAATGGAGGATGTAGCGGCAGCTTCCTTTGCCGACGCCCACCTTCCGAGCACTAGTGCGGGAAGAAGAAAAATCCCACCCCCTATGCCAATCACCCCACTCGCCAAACCAATTACCCCTCCCACCACTATGGCCGTACTAATTCTAGGTCGAAAGACCTCTATTTCCGCCAAATCACTAGAAACCAGGCGCCAAGCTGCTACAGCCAATGTGATTGATAGCAATACATCGTATATTGCGCCTTCGACTAGGAAGAACCCACCAATAGCAGCCATGGGCACGCTCGCAGCGACGAAAGGAGCGGACAAACCTCTAACATGGTGGCCAGACTTCTGAAAATACCAGAAAGCCATCCCTGCGACAATAAGATTCAATGACCATGCATATTGCTTTAGCCAAATCGTATTTGACGATGCGAAGGAGGTCATCGATAGAACCGCAAGATAGCCGGAACCCCCTCCCAGACCAACTGAAGAGTAGAGAAATGCTACTGCGAAAAGGGCAAAAAGAACTAGTAGCAACTCTGTGGATACCATGAGGACCGCTTTGGGAAGGACACTTCAACTCCACCGGTCACCGATAGCCGTGGAAATCGGGGTCTCCCTCGAACGGGCATTGGAAATTGTGAGCCAACTAACAATGAAAACTACGTCAGAAACACTGCCTTTGGAGCAGGCTTCAGGTAGAATACTTTCAGACGATATAGCTTCCAAGGTGGACGATCCAAGATTCGATAATTCGGCGATGGACGGATGGGCAGTGAGAATGACGGACTGCTCAGATTTCAGTACCAAGTTGAGGGTCGTCGGAACCAGTCAGGCAGGATCCCATCAGATACCAACAGTTGGTATTGGAGAGGCGTGTAGTATAATGACAGGAGCCCCGATTCCTGAGGGCGCAGATGCTATTGTAATAATCGAGGAATCGTCGTATCAAGATGGGTTTGTTACAATAAACGGCCCAGCAAGATCCGGATTCATTCGTAGAAAGGGAGAGAATCTACAAGAGGGTGTGGTAGCACTGAATTCAGGCACCCTTCTTACACCAGCCGCAATCTCTCTGGCTGCGACAATGGGGTATGGTCACCTAAGTGTTACAACCCGGCCGAAAATTGCTGTAATTGGAGTGGGTGACGAGCTGACCTCTCCGGGAAAACCACTAGATGCAGGCTCCATATACGAGTCGAATACGTTCGGGCTATCGTCGCTGGTCGAGAAGATGGGTGCTATTCCCAAAAGATACGATCTAATTCGAGATAATATCGATAGTCTTCGCGATGCACTCGATGAGGCTTCAGAGTCCTGCGACGCCATAATCACAAGCGGGGGGGTTAGTATGGGAAAATGGGATTTCGTCAGAAGAATCATGGAAGAAGAGGGAGATATTAGATTCTGGAAGATTTTGATCAGGCCCGGAGGCCCACCATTGTTTGGGTTATGGGGCGACACGCCAATTTTCGGTTTACCTGGTAATCCTGTCAGTAGTCATGTAGTTTTCACAGTACTAGTCGAACCTTGGATTTCTGAAAGTATGGGATCAGACCAATCAACTGGCTCAAGATTAACAAATAGAGTCAGAGTATTAATGGAAGAACCCCTCAAAGGAGCCCCAGGAAAATTATGCATGAGGAGAATCTCAATAAGACTTGAAGGAGACATTCTGGTAGGCTCTACCAAAACCCATCAGGGAAGTGGAAACATTCACAGTTTGGTCGCTCACAACGGGCTATCACTTCTTCCCCCCGATACTGATTGTGATGCGGGAGAATTAGTAGATGCTCTATGGCTGCAATACTAATTGAAACCTGTTCAGGCATGGTTTCAAAGGAGCGTGCTACCTACTCAGTACAGCCGAGGCTTCGCGATGTCTGACAAAGAGAAGAACGGAACCATTGGGGAGGGGTGGATCGAAGTAAAGGGAGCACGAACTCACAACCTGAAAGATATAGACGTTAGAATCCCTAGA
>MDSZ01265937.1_pt1 | contig 14235 bp, 15 predicted proteins | sample 811201 | NCBI WGS metagenome assembly MDSZ01 (sample SAMN05326647, study PRJNA326480) | marine metagenome | isolation source: seawater | place: Indian Ocean: North | collected 2010
AGTTTTTTCAGTGGGATAAAAGTTGCAATCAATAATCTTATCAAGATTACCTGCTACAACTTTGGTAATTTTGTGCAATTTATCGTAATCGTATGTAATCTTGAATGTGTTCATGAAGTTATCATGTCCTCCAATGTATTTCTCATCAACATATATTTGCGGAACACTTTTAATTGTCTTTTTTTCCTTCATGCTAATAGTTTGATAAAACCTTTCACGTTCCTTATCATCATCAAGTAATTTTTCTTCAAAAGGGATCTTAGAATCTGTAAGAAATGCTTTTACTTTAGTGCAGTATTTGCACTTGGTTTTCGAAAATATTTTGATCTTATTTTTGCCTTCAATAAGTTTGCTTACTGTGTGTTCAGGTTGTTTAACAAATTTGGCCAAACCAATCGACGCAAGATTGCATACTGCCGTTTCGTTTTTATCACTGTATTCAATAATTTCCGTACAAAGATTGCTGCTTTTAATGGTGCCAAGATTTTTCTGGTTTGACTTTTTATTGCAAGCGTCTTTGTACAGAATATATGGTGTTCCAGTTTCAATCTGCGAATCAAGGATTTTAAACCAAAGATCTCGGGCACTTATCTGCATTTTACCCTTGTTTTCGCGTTCATATTTTTGATATAGTTCTTCAAACTCATCGCCATATAGATCAGATAATCCGGGGCATTCATCCGGGCATAGAAGAGTCCATTGTTCATTTGCTTTAATGCGTTTCATAAAAAGATCAGGGATCCACAAAGCATAGAAGAGGTCTCTGGCACGCATTTCTTCGTCGCCGTGATTCTTTTTAAGCGACAAAAAGTCCTCAATATCTGCGTGCCATGGTTCAAGATAAATAGCAAAAGAGCCATTGCGCTTACCACCGCCCTGATCAACATATCTGGCAGTGTTATTGAACACTTTAAGCATAGGGATAATACCATTACTGGTTCCATTCGTACCGCGAATATGTGTACCTGAAGCCCGAATGTTATGAATATGAAGACCAATACCACCGGCCCATTTTGAAATGCGCGCACAGTCAGCCAAGGTATTATAAATACCATCAATGCTGTCATCTTCCATGGCAATAAGATAGCAGGAGCTTAATTGCGGTCTAGGAGTACCAGAATTGAATAGTGTGGGTGTAGCATGTGTAAAATATTTGCGAGACATGTAATCATAGGTTTCTTTAACACTCTCCAAATTGGAACCATGGATTTGAATAGCTACTCGCATCCACATGTGTTGCGGACGCTCTACAATTTTTTTATTAATTCTCATAAGATATGCTCGTTCAAGCGTTTTAAAACCAAAATAGTCAAAATCAAAATCTCTTGAATAATCAATCATTTCGTTAATTTCAGTCTTATGCTCTTGTACGATGTCAAAATATTCTTTACTAACAAGAGGTTTGTGCACGTCATGAACATCTCTAAAATTATACAAATTTTCAACAACTTCAGAAAATACACTGTTCGTGTTTTTTTGGTGGTTAGAAACAAGAATACGAGCAGCAAGCACTTCATAATCAGGATGAATAGTTTGCATAGATGCACACTGTTGTGCTGTTAATTCGTCAATTTCTGTTGTTTTAATACCATTATAAAGTTGATCAATAACTTTCATAACAAGACTAGTGTATGGAATAGAAATACTTGCTTCTTGACCTAAATTTTGCACACGTGTTAAGATCTTATCAAAAGAAACGGTTTGCTTAGAACCATCGCGTTTAAGAACGTACATCTCATCGTTCTGCATTTATTCGTAGAAGATTTATAAAATGTGTAAAGAAAAATTTAAATAGTTATTATTTACTTAATAATTAGTATTTTTATTACAATTATAATAATTCATAAGATAGTGTTAATCTAGTTCGTTTATTTTGTCGTTTTTTTATTTTACATAAATTACAATGAAACAAGCAATAAACTCTCAAATTAAAAGAATTGAATATGTTTCTTATTGTGCTTTATGTCTTGTAATGACATCACTATCAATGATAACTTTTTTACTTTATATAATGTTTTTAAGTCATAGTGATTATCCATGTCCAGATTTGACAAAAGTTTTGGAAAACATTACCATAGATAATCCTAGATCATCTATGGTATTAGATTCAAGTTATTATGCTATTACCCCACTTGATATGGATAGAATTTTACACTGGGACTCAACAAACTCTTATGTATATAAAATAGAAGGTTTTGACTGCGATGAATACGGAATTATTTTAATGGCAAATTTGATGAAATTAAGTTATAAGTGTGAATATGAATACAGAATTGCAATTGGAATAATTACAGGAGATGATTTAACAAAAAATATGAGTCATTTAATGAATTTTTTCATTGATCCTGAAAATAAGGTATGGTGTATTGAACCTCAAGATGATATGATTATTCAATGTGAAAATACAAATTATGTCTTTACAAATGCAATAATGTAGTAGTGTTTTATGTTTCACTTCCTGTTGTACTATCAAATGATTCGGTTCGTACTTTAATGAGAGGAGCTTCTTGATTTGTATCGATAACACAACTGTCAAGTTTCATTATTGTTTGCTTAGGAATCTTATTTTTAGAATTAAGTTTAGGTTTTGTAGCGCCTTTCTTTGTGCGAGGTCCGCGATGTGCATAACCAGAAACTCTCTCTTTTTCAATAATATCCCATGTTTTTTCGATAAATGGTATAGCTGCTTTAAACCATTCTTTGTTGCGGAGGACAAGAACACAGCTTATTTCATCAAGATACCAATAAATATTTTTAATCCATGAAAGCTCTTCATTCTTCTCCATCATATCTTGTTCCCATTTTTCATATTCTTTTTCGCTGCATGAAAGGGGTGCATATTCATAATGTGGTCTTTTATCCTTTATAAAATACATCATAATGCCTTTTAGATTACCTGATTCAGTGTGTGTAAATGTTCCATCTTTTTGAAAAGCTTCGTGAGATTCATATTCTTTAAATCGTGTCTCAAGGAAATCACACTCATTAAGATTACATGTTTCCATTTGCAGTTGCATTTGAATCCAGTATTCTTTTTTAGGTATTCCTGTAATTTCACGATTAACAATATTCTTGATTTCAAGCATACGTCCATACAAAACAGATTTTTTATCAGTGTTAATACCATCAGGAGACGCACCGAGACATTTGTAATCATGATGTGGAACACATCCAAAGTCGCTTACGGTAGTTTTGTATTTCTTTTCATAATATTCAACTGATACAGGCTCATATTTTTGTCCCCAATGAAGTGGTGTTTCGGTATTAGAGGAAGCATATTTTGCTAAATTTAACGGGCAACATTTTTCATAAATTAGTTGATTTTGTTGAGATTGCGATTCGAAAACTTTCCAAGCAGAACTGGCTGTGATAAGATTGTATCTGAATTCATACCATGCATCGGTTCTTTGCTCAGGTTGCGGACGATCAACAATATCTTGAATTTTTTCTTCAAGTTTTTTAATGTTAGGATTTTCAACGCGAATAAACGTTGTACGATATGACCTTTTTGGAATTATAAGTCCAAAATAGTTGTACAAGACTTCACTAATTATTTTTGTTAAGTCTTCTTCAATATTAAAATCGTAAATATCACAACATTGTAATTCGAGTAATTTATATATCGAATCAAACAATGTGTCGTGAAAATTAGGTTCTGCCATAGAGATTACATTTTCCAATATGTAAGTATCAATGAGTATAGATGCTGATTCTTGTATCTCTTGGTAATCAGTGGTTGATAATTTTGAAAACGGAGGACACTCAAATGAGTTAAATATATCTTTTAATTCAGGTAAATCGTTCATTTTTGTTTCATTTGACATTTTGTGGTATATATTACAGATAATTTGTTATTAAATAAATATAACAAATTATTTATTCGCTATCAATTTTTTCATTCGCTACCTTAATAGGTCTTGGTGAACGGACGCTTGACTCTTTCACCTTACTTGTTTTAGATTTTCCTTTTGTAGGTGAATGACTAGAATTTCGCGGCACTTTGTTTGTTTTCGCGGTAATCTTAGAGGGTTTTGACGTTTTACCTTTAACAGCAACCTTACTTGTACGTGGGTTTTTAGTATTGCTTTTTCCTTTATTGCGAACACTTCGGCGTTTAGGTGTAAGAGCGCTTATTTTATTAATGCTTCGTTTCAGTAAAAATTTTCTGGTTGTTTCATTAAATGTTAGAAGAGGAATATCAATAATTTTTCCAAGTTCTTTGTCATATGTAATCTCTTTTACTTTTTGTAAATTTTTGCGTTCAAGAGCATTTTTTAAAACTAAAAACAGTTTCTTCTCTTCTTCATCAGTGATATCATGTTCTTTTTTGTAGTGTTGAGAAAAATCTTTTAGTTTTTTTATCTTACTCGCTTTTTCTAGCTTGATCCATGGAACAGTTTCATTTAATTTTTTTTCTTTTTCAAGAAAATCATCAATATTAAGTTCACTGTTCTTGATTTTTGTTTCTTTTTGTTCACCATTCAAGAGCATTGTTTTATACTTGATATTTTTTAATTCAATACATTCATCATTTTTTTTGCTAGCTTTCGTTTGTTTGCTTTCTTTATCGCATACATTTTCACTTTCAGACATACTTATTTATTTATATGAAATTAAGTTTAACCCATTTTTATTTAAATTTATACTTAAATTGAAATTATAGTTTAATTATAATTCTAAACAATAGCTATCGTTTAGTCTTGTAGTATATTGTTCTGTGATTTGTTCAACATTGTTAATATAATGAATATCCATTCCAACACTTCGCATACGTTCAGTACGTTCAAAACGCTTAATCATTTTATCAATAAAAAAATTTAAACCGAGATATGCCATGTGTTTATTAATATATGTTTTTTCACTATATTTTACATTTCCTTCTGGCTCACAATTGTGTGCACCCCAATCGTAATTCATTTCTGTAATATAGCCCTCCCCAACTCTAAAACAAAGGTTTTTATTTTCACGATCATAATCAACACCTTTTCTTATTTCATGTAAATCAATGTCATCCAATAATAAATTTTTACTTTCACCGATCATATCAACACCTTTTACTTTTAGTATCGTTGTACCATTATCATGTTCAGTTTGTAATTGTTTTTCATCGATTACTAACCATTCATCCATATCAAGAACAATTGCCCAATCTTCTGTTTGATTTTTCCAACAAACGTTTTTAATGTCTCTGTTTTTGTACTCGTCTTGTTCATTATTAGAGTCCCAAACAATAACATTACAACTTAAATCTTTTGCAATATTTCTTGATTCATCTGTGCTTTTATTATCGTAAACAGTTATAGCACAATCCTTAAAATTTCTTCTATAATGTTCAATTGTGTGTGGTAATATAACTTCTTCATTATAACAAAGTACGTAAACGTGAACTTTCATTTAGTTATTATAGTAATAATATCTTTATTTTAAAAATATTATTATTATTATTATTAAAAAAACCGTTTGGACCAGTAATAAAAATCGAGTACAGTTAAATGGAATGCTAAGTATACAGAACCAACAGCGGCACCTTGTTTTAACCAAATGTGATGATTAATATTGTTCTCTTTAATATCCGTGTTTAATACTGCATGAGCAAGAAGGATTGAACCGATTGCAACTGTTCCAAGAACGGTAATAATTAAATATTTTAAGAGCGATGATGGTTTTTTAAGATACATGATAGAAAGAGGCATCCAAATGATAGAAGGTATAATAAAAAGAGCCATTGCATAAAAATAAAATGAACTACCTCCTTTATTGAAAGGCTTAGAGAGAACTGTTGATTTATTATCAATTGAAAAATCAATAAATGCTACAATTAACAACGTGGAAATAACACATAAAATCATAGAAAACACATATACGCCTCTAATATTTTTCTCTACTTTACCCCATAGCCGATTAATATCAAAATTTTTACCACCAATTCTAGGTGATAAATAGTAAGATAAAGGTACTAAAGTTCCAAAAAAATATATGCTGTTAAGCAAATTAGATTTTGTTAATTTTGCAGTAAGTTCTGACATTATAAATATAGTATAATAAATAATTAGATAAAAAATGAAACGTATTTCATTAAAAAAACCAACAACACAAAGAACAACAATGACAAAATTTGATTTATCTGACAACTCTTATGAAATAACAAATCAAGCAGAGTTTGCAAATAAGTATTTTATGGATATAGATTTTCCTGAAAAGTCCAAATTTGTATCACAAGTAAAACAGAAAATTTCCAGTTATAAACGTCAGGATATAGATAAAGACCGTTATAATGAAGAATTATTTATAACATTAGATCAATGTGTTGAAAGTATAGTAGCTTCTAAAATGCAATGTCATTATTGTAAAGAGCACTTGTATTTGTTTTATAAAAACGTAAGAGAACCAAAACAATGGACGTTGGATAGAATTGACAACGATTTAGGTCATTATCAATCAAATGTTGTGATATCATGTTTAGATTGTAATTTAAAACGAAGAAGGACTAATAAAGATAAGTTTTTATTCACAAAACAATTAAAGTTAGTAAAAAAAGATTAAAATATTTATTATGATTATACAATAATGAACGGACAAGCAATACAAAATGAGCGAATAACATGGAAGTGGTCACTTCATAAAGAAGGCGAAACAATTGAACGTTCAACAAGAATTTCTATACCAAAAGAACAACAAACCGAAGAAAAGCCAACAGAGGAGATTTTTATGGAAAAACAAATAGGAATCAAACAACAGGAGTTTACAAGAACACTTGATGATGCTGAAAACAAGAGAGAAAAAAGTTATCAGCAAATGGGTCAGCGTGAATTAATAGCTGGCGGAGCCATGAATCCATTTCTCTCTACTAACAACTATGTAAATGATCTTCAAGTTCAAGACAAATTCTTAACACCGCAAAATTCTAACTTTAATGAGAAACAAGAATCATCTTAACCTGATACAATTATCAGAAGGATTTTTTTATTAACATTTTTAAAAGCTAACATTTCTATTTTGATTGTGATAATTTAGTGTTTAATACAATAGTGTCCCAATCATTATTTACAACTGTTCCTAATGAACCTCCAGCACCTTGATAGAATCCTTTAACATCACCAATACGTCCATCGCCACCATTGTTCTTGTACCAATGTAATGCCTTGACTCTAGGATCAGAATTTGCTTTTTCTAATGCATATTCTAAAGTGATCCCATTAATACTCCATATTTCTTCGGAACAGCGAACATTCTTGAGTAAATCAAAATTATTTTTAATTCTAATATATAAAGCATCGCCCCATTGAGCATTTGTCCAAGATGTTTCGACTCTTACGTAATTATATTGCGATAAATATTCATCAATTTCATGTACAAGTGCACAGTTTTTATATACGTAATCACTATTTACTTCAAGATAGAGATAATCAAAATAATTAATTAAGTCTCCCATTCCTTTCAATGCCAATAATTCTGCTCCTTGAATATCTATATTCATAAAGTTTGCAAAATTTTTAGGTATTTTATCTTCATTATACATTGTATCAATTCTACTATTATTTACTTCAACAAAATCATTATATTTTATGGATGGATAACTTTTAGCATGTGTTCCTAGTTCTAAAATTGATGATGATTGACCATTATTTGCTATATTTAATTTTGTTCTTCCCTGGTCTGTGTCGCAACAAATAAAGTTTTTTATTATTCTACTTTTATCAACCCTTAAATTTTGTTCTACTAATTTTGGGTTTGCCTCTACCCAAATAATTTGACTGTTTTTCATTCCATATTTATTGTATGCTTCTAGTTCTTCACAATTATGAGCACCTATATGTAATATTCCGTGAATTTTCATATTATACTTTTTAGTTATCTCACTAAATGGGATTAACATTGTATTATGTTATTAGATATTAATTTTGGTATTTCAAACGGGTTAAGAAAAAATTTATTTACACTTTTTATTTTAATATTAATTTATATTAAAATGAAATCATCAAAAATTGGCATACATCCACTTTGGTATATATGTATATTAGTAAGAGTAATTATTGCTGTATTGCCACTAGTTTATTACTATTTATCTAGAAAGAATAATAAATATCCAGTAATATACAACATCTCATTAGTTAACAAATATATTATATTGACTATGGGATTAGGATTCTTATATAAAGCTATTTTTGGTTCTAATAACGAAAGCCAAGTAAGGAAAATTTTTTGGCATCAAACTAGAATAATACATGCAATATTATTTATAACAGCAGGGCTTTACTTCGACAATTATAAATTTAGTTCATCTTTATTATTTATTTCAGTATTGTTTTCTATTGTTTATAGATTTTTAAGTGGACATTTCAAATAAATGAAATTTTGTCGCCACCATTCACATAATTAATTATATTGTTTTTCTTGTTATTATATAATAATGAAAAAAAACAATAATGAGCAAACAAACAAAAAAAAACATACATCAAAAAATAGAAAATTAAGTCGTACACTAATATTTTGTTGGTGGCTCTGGCCAATATCATTATTATTTTTAGCAGGTTATATTGATTATTCGCCAGCATTAACATTATTTCTTGCATTGCAGGTGTCTATAATTAATGGAACCATGTTTTATAAAACAGTTCATTATTCTAAAATGATAACTGTAATATTAGTTGAATTCACCTTTATTTACTTAGTGTTTATGAAAAATATGAAAATTAAACGATCGCTATTTCACATTCCAGATTTAATTAAGTCGATAGCCTTATTTGCAGTATACTTATTATACTTATATGTCAATAATACAAGCTTTATAGAAATATATTATAAACGAATACCAGAAGAACACGGAATTACAAGTTTTTACGAGTATTATATAGAGCCTTATTTGTAATGCATAGTGATAAAATAAATTAATATTAATTAGTATTTAAAACCACTTTCGTAGTATGATATAATTCTTATAAAATGTGTGATTCAGGATATTCGACACAAAATACTTTATTGATGGGAAAATTAATGGAATGGTATCAGGAAGATGATAACCTAGATAAAATATTAAATATTATTAATGGTGAAGCTAAGGTCTCTCTGCGTATTATTGATTGGTTTGTAACTAATTACGCAAAGAAAAATTACACGGTATACGATATTCAAGAATATGGAAGAACAAAGCGTTTTAAGGTTTATATTGATTATAAATTGAAATTGAAAGCGTATTCCAAGAAGCGTTTCGACCCGTTTTGTCGTTGGGAAAGAATCAATATCCCTTACAAAAACAACACTTGTATACAAACAACTATTGGTCAGTTAAATTTCTTTAAATGGGCTATTGAGAATGGTATATTATCATATATTGAAGAAAATTACGATGCAATAGAGAGAGATATGAATTCAAGGAATAGTACAGCAAAGCGAAAAGGTCAAACAAGTAGTGATAAAAACAAAACACGAAAAAAGAGAGAAGAATTATCTGTAAGTGCAATTAAAAGTGTTAAAAAAGAGACGGTAGAAATTGTTGTTAAATTCGATTAAATATCATATAAAAATTAACAATATTAATTATATAATATTGTTAATAGGGTATGGGAAATACACAGTCAATAAAAAAAATAAATTTCGAAGACATAAAATTCATGCAAAAAAACATGAAAACTGGAAAAAGCGACGCTGATTACGTTTTATTGAATACTTTGCCAGAGGATGAACAAGATTGTTTAATAAAAAATACAATACATTCTTCAAATGAAGTACAAATTATGAATGAATATATTCGTAGGTGTCGAAATATTCGTATTGTAATTTATGGAAAAAATTCAAATGATGCAAGCTTGTATAATAAGTTTCATCAGTTGCAAGCACTAGGTTTTACCGAAGTGTATGTGTATATAGGTGGAATGTTTGAATGGTTGTTATTGCAGGATGTATATGGAACAGATGAATTTCCAACAACTAAACAAGAATTAGATATATTAAAATACAAGCCATTAGGTATTGTTTCTGGACAAACAAAGTATTTAACTGCATAAAAAAAATTGAAAAATATTTAAATGCGATTAAAATAGCAATAAATAACTGTGAAACACTGTTAATAATGACAGGAATTAAAGCCAGTATTGATCCTAAGTATATTACTAAGGATCATGTTTTTGAGAATATAAAAAAAATTAGTGTAAAAAGATTGGTTCATACGTCCGCGCGTGAGCTTATTGATTACACTAATAATACCGGACTTTTAAGTGGAAGAGAAGTTTTTACAAGCATTTTCGAACCCTTTCTGTTTGACAGATATTGTCAACTAAGAGTAAACATTTTTCAACAGCTTGGCGTGATTGGAAATCCTAATATCAATCGAGAAGACATGATTGATATTTACAAAGCAATCAAAAAACATTTTACCAAAACTTACATGCATATTGATTTCCCTGATCCTCCTGCGAGAATTTATAGTGAAATGCAAGATTTTGATGTTTACATGACACTAATCACAAGTCCAAGTTCAGCCCAACGTAGTATAATGTATAAAGAAGGAAAGAGTAAACGTTCTAGATTTTTCAAAACTGTTAAGGAAGACGGATATACTTTGAAGCATCTTCTATCGTTTATGAAAGACAAAAAAACTAGATGCTTTCAAACTCTTGCACATAGTGTTGTTGTATTTGAGGAGCTGCCTGAAGCAATTGAAAAACTTAAAAAAGAGCGCACAGAACGTCGCAAAGAGATTTCGCGGGTGTGGATGAGAAAAACAAACATGAATGGTTGGGCTGTTCCAACAATTTGCGCATTTGCGGTGCAAGGATCAAAAAAATGGGACTACATGTTAGGCGCTAATGAAATGGGACACATTGGTTTTAGGAATTCTGTAGGAATAGTTTAACTTGATTCTTCCAATTTTCATAAACAAGATTGTCTTCATTGTTGATTGCATTTCCATCGATTACAAAATTTTCTCTGTTCGTTTCGATCCACCTGTTATGATACTCATGACATCTCGTAAGATATTCAATTGGAATATCTTCTCCTTCCCGACCACGTTGTTCAATTCGATCCTTGCAGACTTCAGGCGAAGTTTTAAGATAAATAATATTACTAATAGTGATATCACGAGTAAATTCACTAAACCATCTAAGGTAAATAGAGTAATCAATCTCATTAATTTTTTTATCTTCGTAAAGCATTTTTGCAAAGACGTTTTTATCAGTGTCAACAGAACGCTCGCAAATTATAATAGTGTTTTCCGAATCATTTTCTCTAATTGCTTGACGGAGACGTGAAATTCGAGAAATGTATGCCATCATTTGAAAGCTAAACGAATATTTTTCTGGATCTTGATAGAAGTGTGTTAGGATAGGAACACGATGTTCATCAGTAAAAGTGCTCCATTCATCAACAGGCTCTTGAAGATAAACAACGCGATCAAAACTGCCACCTGCGTGTTCAATAGTTGGAAGATGACGGTTCAAATAACTAACAAGCGTGCTCTTTCCAGAGCCAATATTGCCTTCGACAGAGAAGATCTTAACCATGGTTATATAAGTGTTTTTAGTGTTGTGTTTATTTGATTTTTTTTTGGGTTTTATAGGTTCAATTTTTTTTAAGTGAGAAAAAATTGAACTATCTAAATAATATAAAACAATATAAACAAACTATAGCACTACTATTGCAATTAATGGCAGATCTCGAACAGCGAAAACTTACTAAGTCTGAGTGGGAGGGTATTGAAAACCCTGTCTCTCCTGGTGAAAAGAGGATTCTTCAGATGATTATTTCAGGTTTTCACGATGTTTCTATCAAGGAAAATGTTAACAAGTCCTTGTTTCAATTTTTGAAAATTTCCCATACGGAAGTAATGGAAAATTATTTGTTTAATAAATATTTTAAGGATACATTTGATAAACTTTCGAAAACATACAAAGATGAATTGAAGGGATATAAAAAACCAAATGTTTCCGGTAAAGTTAAAATTAAGAAGGCAGATGAATATCGCGTTTCAAATATGGACTCCTCTATTTCTACAACAAAAAAGGGGATTTTTGAGTTTGTCTTGCTTGGTTTAGTTGAAAGCATGTTGAAACTCATCAAAAAATCAAGTGATAAGTGGGTTAGCAATTATTACACACTTACTAAACTTATTTCATATAAGATTCTCCTAATTAATTGTCATGTAAAAGAGATGGTACAATTCCTTTTGGAGAAATACAGTGATAAATTGAATCTTTCAAAGTTTGTAAAAAACGCACACAAATACATTGAAGAAAATCAGATGATTCTTCAATATGAAAATATGGAGTTGTACTCACATCAAAAGAAGATTTTCGCAATGTGCAAAACACCTGAACCAAAATTGATTCTTTACATTGCACCAACTGGTACTGGAAAGACACTAACACCCCTCGGGCTTTCTGAGAAATACAAGGTGATATTTGTTTGCGCGGCAAGGCACGTCGGTCTTGCACTTGCTAAATCAGCTATTTCCATGAATAAAAAGGTAGCATTTGCCTTTGGTTGCAAGGATCCGAGTGATGTTCGTCTGCATTATAATGCAGCCAAAGATTTTGTAAAGAATCGTAGAACAGGCGGAATATTTCGTGTAGACAATACTGTTGGCGATGATGTAGAGATTATGATTTCTGATATTGCTTCTTACTACCCAGCAATGCTTTACATGACAGCATTTAATAAACCGAATGATTTGTTGATGTATTGGGATGAACCAACAATCACTCTGGATTATGAAGACCATCCGTTTCATGAAATAATAAAAAAAAATTGGAGCGAGAATCAGATACCAAATGTTGTTTTGTCGTCGGCAACTTTGCCAAAGGAAGAAGAAATTCAATCAACTATTCAAGGATTCAGAAGTAAGTTTCCTTTCTCAGAAATTCATAGTATAATTAGCTATGACTGCAAGAAAACAATTCCACTTTTGAATCGTGATGGTGTTGTTGAAATGCCTCACTTTCTATTTAGTGATTATAAAGAAATGATTGATTCCGTAAATCACTGTGAAAATTACAAAACATTATTGAGATATTTCGATTTGCAATCTGTTGTAAGCTTTATTTACTTTGTTAATCAGAATAGTCTTATTCCTGAGAAGTTTAAGATTAATAAATATTTTGAGAGTATAAATGACATTACGCAAAGCTCTCTAAAGCAATATTATCTTCTCGCTTTGAAAAATATTAAAGAAGATGTATGGTCAAATGTGTTTGAACATTTTCAAAGCAAAGATCGTACAAAGATTGAGGATACGGTACACATTACAACAAAGGGTTCACATACTCTCACCGATGGGCCAACAATTTATATGGCGGACGACATCAAGAAAATTGCAACATTTTGCGCAAGTTCTGCGAAAATACCATCTCAGGTGATGAAAGATATTCACAGTTCAATTGATTTTAATAAGGAACTACTTAATGAGATTACTATTCTTGAAAAAGAAGTGGAGGATGAGTTGCAAAGAACAGGTGATATTGAGAAGGAAAAGAAAATGAGTAATTTGCGCTTGGCGCCAGAGTTGAAAGAAAAAATTAAGCAGATCGACATTAAAAAGAAAATGGTAAAGATTATTTCACTTAACGGTCTATTTGTTCCAAACAAGCCAGAGCACATTGAAAAATGGACTGATAAGACAGCACTCGAAATGAAGCGAGCATTCACATGCGATATTAATGATACAATTGTCGAGGAAATTATGCTTATTCCGGATGTTGAAGACTCATGGAAAATTCTTTTGCTAATGGGCATTGGTGTATTTGCAAATCATAAAAGTATTGCATACACAGAGGTAATGAAAAAACTGGCAGAACAACAAAAGTTGTTTATGATCATTGCATCAACTGATTATATTTATGGAACAAATTATCAGTTTTGTCATGGTTATATTGGAAAGGACTTGGATTGTTTGACACAAGAAAAAACAATTCAAGCATTGGGTAGAATTGGTCGTAATAATATTCAACAAGACTTTTCAATAAGGTTTCGAAACACGGAAACGATAAAGAAGTTGTTTCACAAAGAAGAAAATAAAATAGAAGTAAAAAACATGATTCGTCTATTTGCTATGTAAAATTAGTTAGAACCACCAGTTGAATCACAAATTTTTTGTTCAATGGAATAAGTAGCGCCAGTTGATTCAAAAACAAGAGTGCCACCACGAAGACGAAGTACGAGGTGAAGCGTACTTTCCTTCTGAATATTGTAATCAGAAAGAGTGCGACCATCTTCAAGTTGCTTGCCTGCAAAAATTAGACG
>MDSZ01062052.1_pt1 | contig 14234 bp, 13 predicted proteins | sample 811201 | NCBI WGS metagenome assembly MDSZ01 (sample SAMN05326647, study PRJNA326480) | marine metagenome | isolation source: seawater | place: Indian Ocean: North | collected 2010
CAAAGCCAAACACGTCATCACGGAGCATTTCCGCTTCGGCTGCGGGCAGGTAAATCGAAAAACCGTCGAGCAGCCTCATGTAGCCCTCGAAGATAAAGGATTCCCGCTGGGTCTTGGGGATGCGCCGGATGCGTTCGCTGGAGGTCAGCATGTACATGGCGATGAAGGCCGAGTGCAGGCCCCATTCGAGATAGTAGTCGCCGACCGGCTCGTCGAAGGTCGCTTTGCCCCCCGGGCCTTCAATCACGGTCTGACCATTGGCTGAAGACAGGCTGAAATCAGCCTGATCCCCCAGCCGTTCCAGCCCCGCCATGGCGATTTCGCGCGGGTGATAGGATTCGATGTAGAGCTCCTGTATGGCACCTATGCCGACCCCGTAGAGAAAGGCTTCGTCGGCGTCCGGAATCGGGCGCGTGGCCTCGTCTGCCGGGGGCAGGGCCTCTTCCAACGCTGCCCGTACTTCGTCGGGCATGATGATGCCGGAACTGCTCTGTGCCTGCGCCTCCGCAAAGCGCGCTGTGACCATCTGCGAATCACAGCCGGTCAGCGCGAGCATCAGCAGCGATCCGAGCATCAGGGGCACGGCGCGTGGGTCAAACCGGAATGGGTTCGCGGTCATCAACAAATCCTTAAAATACGTTCCAACCATAGGGGTTAGAGTCGCCTTTGCCTCAAACAGCGAGTCTTATGCGCACCTGCACGCGCCTTTTTGCAGCCCAGTGCCGGTTCCTTCACCGACGCTGGTCTTTCCGTCTGGCTTTAGACTTCTTTCTGGTCGATTTTGCGGCGGGCTTGCTCCGCGATTTCGGGGACTCGGGGCGCAGACTTTCGAAGGACGAAGGCTCGATTTCGCCTACCACTTCGGCCACCAGTGAGCCGGTCAGGCCATCGGCTTCTAACAGCCGCAGGCTCAGCCGCTGGGCCAGCGAGAACACGCGCCCCCAGCGCCGCCCCTCCAGCCGGGACTGGCTGGCGTTAAAGTCATAGCGGTCATCGGGCAGTAGGCCCATGGGCACCAGCGCATGCGCGCCCGAGGGATCGAGTTCGGCGAAGAGGCCGAATTTGGTAACGCTGCTGACCCGGGCCTCGAACACCTGCCCGACATGGTCGGCGTGGTAGGCGGCGAGGTAGCGGTCCTTGGCGCTACGTTCGGCGTAGGCCGCCCGCCGCTCACACTCGGAAATCTGCTCGCCCAGCGGGATCAGTGCGTCGGAGGCGCCCAGCGCCTGACCGCCGTCGCCCAGCCCGAAGGCCTCGATCAACGCCCGGTGCACGGTCAGGTCGGCATAGCGGCGGATGGGGCTGGTGAAGTGGGCATAGCTGCGCAGGCCCAGTCCGAAATGACCGATATTGCGGGGCGCGTAGACGGCCTGGGCCTGACTGCGCAGCACCGCTTCATTGATCATCGGCGCGTAGTCCTCGCCTTCGACCCGCTTGAGGATGCCGTTGAGCTGCCCGGCGGTCAGCCGGACCCCGCGGGCTAGGCTGGCCGGGGTGCCTTCGAGCAGGTTGGCGAGGTGCTCCAGCTTGATCGGATCGGGGTGGTCGTGGACGCGGTACATGACCGACTGCTCGACCGCTTCGAGGGCCTCGGCGGCTGCGACGTTGGCTAGGATCATCATCTCTTCAATGATGTGGTGCGAGGTCAGTCGCTCACGCGGGCGGATATCGACCACCTCGCGCTTGTCCTCTGACAGCTCGATGACGCGTTCGGGCACGTCGAGGTCCAGCGCCCCGCGCCGCTCCCGGGCGGCCAGAAGCACTTCAAAGGCGTCGCGCAAGGGGATCAGCCGTGGCTCGACCAGCGGTACAAGTTCTTCATCTGGCGTGCCATTGAGCGCGGCTTCGACACATTCGTAGGTCAGTCGCGCCGCCGAGCGCATGATCCCGCGCCGAAAGCGCCGGTGGGTCAGTCGACCCTCCATATCAATGCGCATGTCCGCGACCAGACAGCCGCGATCTTCGTGCGGCACCAAACTACACCACCCGTTGGACAGCGCCTCGGGCAGCATGGGCAGGACCCGGTCTGGAAAGTAGCAGGAGTTACCGCGCAATTTGGCTTCGCGGTCCAGCGCGGAATCCGGCCTCACGTAGTGTGCCACGTCGGCAATGGCGACCAGAATGCGGAAGCCAGCGTCGTCGGCGAGCCGCTCCGCCCAGACCGCGTCGTCGAAGTCACGGGCATCAGCCCCGTCGATGGTGACCAGTTGCAGGTCGCGGAAGTCGGTACGTCCGTCTTCGGTGACGGGGCCGGCCGCGTCGGCTTCTTCGAGGGCCGCGTCGGGGAAGTTCAGCCGCAGCTTGTGTTCTGCGGCAGAGACCAGCGAAATCGCGCCGACGTCGTCCTGCTTCCCCAGAACTTCAAGGATGCGGGCGCGGGGCAGATCCAGCCGCCCGGTTCCCATGATTTCGGCCCGGACCAGCGAGCCGGGTTCGGCTGCTTCACGGTCCTCGTGGCGGATGACGAAGTCGTTCTTGATCCGCTTGTCGGTGGGTCGGATGGTGCCACCCGCCTCGACCACGCCGACAATGATGTCCAGCCGGGGGCGGGGTAGGGTCTTGAACGGGCGCGCGAGGAAGGTGCCTTCTTCGCCGGGTTCGATCTTGGCCAGCACCCGATCGCCGGGTGCGGGCGCCGTTTCCAGCGTGCCTTCCGCGAGATAAATGCGGGGCGGCGCACCGCGAAAGTCCCGCTCGATGGGCAGGCAGGCCATGTCGCCGTCCTGATCCGGGGCAAGGATTTCCAGCGGCAGGACGCCGGGCAGCGACTGCCGATTCCAGCGAGACTTGGGTGCACTCGCCTCGATCAGGCCATCGCGCTCGAGCTGCTTCAGCAGGGTCTTGAGCCAGACCCGTGCGCCGCCCTTGATGCCGAAGTGCTTGGCGATCGCGCGTTTATTGGCCTGCTCCGGGTGTTGCCGGACAAAGTCGAGGATCGCCTGCCGGTCAAGGTTGCCGGTTTCCGGGCTCGCCGCGTCACGCTTTGATTTTGCCATAGGGGACAGGGTGCACCTGAAAATGAGAGGCCTGGAACAGATCGCGGACCAGCCGCCTTGCTCGGGCAGCCGATCCGGTTCGCATAATCCTGCCGCTACTTCTTAGCGGATTTTTTCGCAGGCGTCTTTTTTCCTTTTTTGGCGTCGATCAGGGCGATGGCCTCTTCGAGCGTAACCGCCTTGGGGTCGCTGCCTTTGGGCAAGGTCGCATTGGTCCGGCCGTGCTTGACGTAGGGACCATAGCGGCCGTCGTGCAGGGTGATAAGCTTCTCGTCCTTGGGATGCTTACCCAGCTCGGTGCCGGCAGCGGCCCCGCCGCCTTTCATCTTGCTCTGCTTCTCGACAATCAGCGCCACAGCGCGGTTCAGGCCGATCTCCAGCACGCTCTCGTCCTTGGGAATGTTGGCGTAGGTGGAGCCCTTTTTCACAAAAGGACCGAAGCGACCGATCCCGGCAGTGACCATTTCGCCTTCGTGCTCGCCGACATCGCGGGGCAGGGCCAGCAGGTCGACGGCCTTGTCGAGGGTTACATCAGACGGCTCCATCCCCTTGGGCAGGGAAGCGCGCTTAGGCTTCTTGCCCTCGCCGGCGTCATCGGGTGTGCCGAGTTGCACGTACCAGCCGTAGGGGCCCTTTTTGAGGAAGATGCTCAGGCCCGTGGCCGGATCGGCACCCAGCGGCTCATCGTCTTTCGGCGCTTCGCGCGGGCGTTCGGTGTTGCCGCGGGTCAGCTGGTCGGTGAAGCGACAGGTCGGGTAGTTGTTGCAGCCGATGAAGCCGCCGGTCTTGCCGAATTTCAGCGACAGCCGGCCATCGTCGCAGGACGGGCATTTGCGCGGGTCGAAATTCAGCGGCGTGCCGTCTTCCTTGTGGCTGGGGAAGAAGTGTTCGCCCAGCGTATCGTCGAGGGCGTCGATCACTTCGGAAATCCGCAGTTCCTGGGTTTCCTCGATCAGCTTGTGGAAGTCGGTCCAGAAAGCGTTAAGCACCTTTTTCCACGCCAGACGACCGCCGGAAATATCGTCCAGCTGTTCTTCAAGGTCGGCGGTGAAATCATACTCGACATAGCGCCGGAAGAAGTTCGACAGGAAGGCGACGACCACCCGTCCGCGTTCGGCGGGGATAAAACGACGTTGATCGAGGCGCACGTACTCGCGATCCTGCAGCACCGAGATGATCGAAGCGTAGGTCGAGGGCCGGCCAATGCCGAGCTCTTCCATCTTCTTGACCAGCGTGGCTTCGCTGTAGCGTGGTGGCGGGGCGGTGAAGTGCTGTTCGGCCTTGACCTCTTCCCGGTTCAGCAGCTGTCCCTGCTCCAGTCGCGGCAGGCGCTGTTCATCCTCATCATCCGCGCTGTCATCGCGGCCTTCCTGATAGACCTTGATGAAGCCGTCAAACGCCAGCACCGATCCCGTGGCGCGGAGTTGGGCAGCGCCTGCGTCCACGTCGATATCGACGCCGACCTGGTCAAAGACCGCTGCCGACATCTGACAGGCGATGGTCCGCTTCCAGATAAGCGCGTAGAGCCGCAGCTGATCCTTATCGAGCACCTTGGCAACATCGTCGGGCTTGCGTGAGAGCAAGGTCGGGCGGACGGCCTCGTGGGCTTCCTGCGCGTTCTTGGCCTTGGATTTATAGAAGCGCGGGTTTTCGGGCATGTAAGCGGTGCCGTAGTCGCTGGCGATCAGGTCCCGGGCGCTGTCCAGCGCTTCCTTGGACAGCTGTACGCCGTCGGTCCGCATGTAGGTGATCAGACCGACGGTCTCGCCGCCGATTTCCATGCCTTCGTAGAGTTTTTGCGCCACGCGCATGGTGTGGGCGGCGGAGAACCCGAGCTTGCGGCTGGCTTCCTGCTGCAGGGTCGAAGTGGTGAACGGCGGCGACGGGTTCTGGCGGCGCTGCTTCTGCTCGATGTCCAGCACGCGCAGGGTGGAGGCGTTCTCGACCACGGCTTTCGCGGCGGTGGCCGAAGCCTCATCCCCGAGGCTGAATTTGGTGAGCTTCTTGCCGTCGAGCTGCGTCAGCCGCGCGGCCAGTTGCTGCGACTTGCCGTCGTTCAGCGTGGCGATCACGTCCCAGTATTCGACCGGCACGAAGGTTTCGATCTCGGCTTCACGTTCTGAAATCAGCCGCAGCGCGACGGACTGCACCCGGCCGGCGGAGCGGGAACCCGGCAGCTTGCGCCACAGGATGGGGGAGAGGTTGAAGCCGACCAGATAGTCCAGCGCGCGCCGGGCCATATAGGCGTCGACCAGATCCTGATCGACCATGCGGGGGTGCTGGAAGGCATCTTTGACGGCCGTCTTGGTGATCTCGTTGAAGACCACGCGCTTGACGTCCTTGCCCTTGAGCTTTCCGCGCTTCTCCAGCTCATCCATGATGTGCCAGGAGATTGCTTCGCCTTCACGGTCGGGGTCGGTCGCAAGGATCAGCTGGTCGTGATTCTTGAGCGCCTTCTCGATGTCCTTGAGCCGCTTGTTGCTATCCGCCTCGACCAGCCAGGACATCTCGAAATCCTTGTCCGGATCGACAGAGCCATCCTTGGCAGGCAGATCACGGATGTGTCCGAAACTTGCAAAAACTTCGAAATCAGAACCGAGGTACTTGTTGATGGTTTTGGCCTTGGAAGGGGACTCAACGACGACGACGCTCATCTGCTCTCCGGTCACAGCAGGGTGTGCGGCGCACGCTAAGCCCCTGCAATCGCTAGGTTAAATGAGGCGGCATACCAGGTTGCCCGCCGTTCGTTCGACGGTGCCGCCCAGCTCCAGCTCTACCAGAGCCGCCGCGCCCAATCGCGCCGGTACTTGGCACTCGCGAAAGAGTTCGTCAATGCTACACGGCGTCGGTCCCAGACATTTGAGCAGGGAATCCTGGGCTGCACGGACGTCATCATCGCCGAGTTTGGTCAGCGGTTGAGCGCCGGGTTTGACCGTCTTGGGCTCGTGGAGCGTCTGCACTGGCGGCAGGCAGTCGAGCACGTCCTGAGCTGTGCAAATCAAGGCGGCCCCGTCGCGGAGCAGCTGGTTGGTGCCAGCCGCGCGGGGGTCGAGTGAATTGCGGGAAATCGCACAGACTTCGCGGGAGAAATCGGCGGCGTAGCGCGCGGTGATCAGCGCGCCGGAGCGCTCGGCGGCTTCGACCATCACTGTCGCCGCCGCAATCCCGCGATGATGCGGTTCCGGTGCGGGAAGTGGCGTGCGGTGGGCTGCATCCCCAGCGGCATCTCGGCCACGACCACCGCGCGGTCGACCCCGTGTTCGCGCGGGTAAATGATGTCGACCCTGCCAACGAAAACGGCGATCGTCTGGCCGTTGGTTGAGGCGTTGCGCGCGCGCACCATGGCGACCGAGGGCTGGGCCAGCAGATCGGGGTTGCCGCGCACAGAGAGCACTGGCGGGGGATCATTGATTTGCCGCAGCAGAGGCGGGAACACCCCATCCACCGCGACCAGCAGATGCCCGCCAAGATCGCGAAGGGCGCGATATTCCTGCTCCGCCAGATCGGCGGCGAAGGGCTGCAGCGGTTGCTTGGTGCCGCTTTGCCGTGGGAGCTCGGGCAGGGCGGCGAGTGCCGCCTGGTCCGTTTCGAAGCGATCCAGCAGTGACCAGAAGCTATGCGGCCCCACCCGCTGGGTGCGGATGAGGCGCAGCCAGGCGGTGCGTTCAGCGGGATCGATGGAGCGGGTTGCGAGCAGGGGTGTGACCTAATAATAGAACAAAAGTGTAAAATAACAACCTAAAGATAAACAGCCGCGATGATGATCATGCGCCCTAAAGAGAATCGAGGGCCGATTGCAGGATCACCACGGCCGCCATTTGGTCGACGATCTTGCGCCGCTTGCCCCGGGTCATGTCCATATCGCCGATCAGAAACTTCTCGACCATGCTGGAGGTCAGGCGCTCGTCCCACAGCAGCGTTGGCAGGTCGATCCCGGCCAGCGTGCGCAGATTGCGGGCGAAAGCAATGGTCGCCTGACAGCGCGGGCCGGGCGTTCCGTCCATCTGCAGCGGCCAGCCCAGCACGATCGCCCGAACGTCGCGCTCTTCGAATATCTGCCGCAGGCGTGGCACGTCGTCCGCGAATTTCTTGCCGCGCACCAGGGTTTCAACGGGGGAGGCGACCGATCGCATCCCGTCGGAAATGGCCAGCCCAATCTTGCGGTCGCCGAAGTCGATCCCGATCACCCGGTCGCCTGGGCTGAGTGTCTGGCGCATAGCTGCCAGATCGACTTCCTGAAAGCTTCGGGCCTTGTTTGTGGCGGGCGGTTGTTGATCGCTCATAGTCACGCTGCTACCAAGATTTCAAACAGATAGACATCATTTCCCGAGACAACGCCACCTATGAGCATCACCCGAGAAACTGTCGAGCAGGCAGCCCGCCTCGCACGGCTGACCGTTGCCGACTCGGACAAGGACCGCCTTGCCGGTGAACTGTCCGCCATTCTGGGCTTCGTCGAGCAGCTCAACGCCATCGACACCAGCGACGTCGAACCCCTGACCTCCGTTGTCGGCGCCACCGCCCGCATGCGCAAAGACGCGGTGACCGCTGGCGACGAACCTGAACGGATCCTTGCCAACGCCCCGGACCGGGTCACGGACTTCTACGCCGTGCCTAAAGTCGTAGAGTGAGGGCAGCAGGATGACAGAACTCAACCGTCTGACCATTGCCGCGGCGAGCGCTGGTCTCGCCAAGGGTGAATTCTCAGCCCGCGAGCTCACCCAGTCGTGCGTCGACGCCATGGACGAGCGCAGCGACCTCGGCGCCTTCATCACGCCGACGCCGGACCTCGCGCTGGAAGCCGCTGATCAGGCTGATGCCAAGCGCAAGGGCGGCGAGGGCGCGCTGCTGCTGGGTATTCCGCTGGGGATCAAGGATCTGTTCTGCACCGAAGGGGTCCAGACTACGGCCGCCTCGAAGATCCTGCAGGGCTTTGTCCCAACCTATGAGAGCAGCGTGACCACCAACCTACTTCGCGATGGCGCGGTGTTCCTCGGCAAGCTCAACCTCGATGAATTCGCCATGGGTTCGTCGAACACGACCTCTTACTTCGGCAACGTGGTCAACCCCTGGCAGTCCGCGTCGAAGCCGGACATGCAGCTGGTGCCCGGCGGTTCTTCCGGTGGCTCAGCCTCGGCCGTGGCTGCGCGCCTGTGTCTGGGCGCGACTGGTACCGACACCGGCGGTTCGATCCGCCAACCCGCTGCGTTCTGCGGCATCACCGGGCTGAAGCCGACCTATGGCCGGTGTTCGCGCTGGGGCATCGTGGCCTTTGCCTCGTCGCTGGATCAGGCGGGACCTATGGCGCGTTCGGTCGAGGATTGCGCGATCCTGCTGGGCTCCATGGCGGGTTTCGACGCCAAGGATACCACCTCGGTCGATACCCCGGTGCTGGACTACACCGCTGAGCTGGGTGCGGGCGTAAAGGGGCTGAAGATCGGCCTGCCGCGCGAATACCGCGTCGACGGAATGCCGGCCGAGATTGAGCAGCTCTGGCAGCAGTCGGCGCAATGGCTCCGTGATCAAGGTGCTGAAGTCGTCGAGATTTCCCTGCCCCACACGCATTCGGCCTTGCCAGCCTATTATATTGTCGCGCCAGCGGAGGCGTCTTCGAACCTCGCCCGCTACGATGGCGTGCGCTATGGCTTCCGCGCAGACGCACCCGATGGCCTGCCGGAGTTCTCCAGCCTCGAGGACATGTACGCGACCACCCGGGGCGAAGGCTTCGGTGCAGAGGTCCAGCGGCGGATTATGATCGGCGCCTACGTGCTTTCCGCAGGCTACTACGACGCCTACTACAACAAGGCCCGCCGGGTGCGCTCGCTGATAGCGCGCGACTTCACCGAAGCCTTCGAGCAGGTCGATGCGATCCTGACCCCCACCACCCCGAGCGCGGCTTTCGGCATCACCGAGGAGCCCAGCGGCGTCGAGATGTACATGAATGACGTCTTTACGGTGCCAGCCTCGATGGCGGGCATTCCCGGGATCTCACTGCCCGCCGGGCTGTCGTCGGACGGCTTGCCGCTGGGTGTCCAGTTGCTGGGTCGGCCCTTTGACGAAGTGGGTTTGCTGCGCGTGGCGCAGGCATTGGAAGACGCGGCTGGCTTTACCGCCACCCCGCAGCTGATGGCCTAGGGAGACTGAAGACATGGCACAGACCATCAAGGGCCAGACCGGCGAGTGGGAAATTGTCATCGGCATGGAAGTCCATGCGCAGGTGCTGTCTGAATCCAAGCTGTTCTCCGGGGCCTCGACCACCTTCGGCAAGGCACCCAACCACAACGTTGCGCTGGTCGATGCTGCGCTGCCGGGCATGCTGCCCGTGTTGAACGAGGAATGCGTGCGACAGGCCGTGCGCTCGGGTCTTGGCATCAAGGCCGAGATCAACCTCTACAGCGTCTTCGACCGCAAGAACTACTTCTACGCTGACCTGCCGCAGGGCTATCAGATTTCCCAGCTCTATCACCCGATCGTGGGCGAGGGGGAGCTGACCATCGACCTCGAAGACGGCGAGAGCCGCACCATCGGCATCGAGCGCATCCACCTCGAGCAGGACGCGGGCAAGTCAATCCACGACCAGGACCCGCACCGGTCGTTTATCGACCTCAACCGGACCGGCGTGGCGCTGATGGAGATCGTCTCCAAGCCAGACCTGCGCGGGGGCGATGAAGCCTCGGCCTATATGACCAAGCTGCGCTCGATCCTGCGCTACCTGGGCACCTGCGACGGCAATATGGAGCAGGGGTCGATGCGGGCAGACGTCAACGTCTCGGTGCGGCCGGTCGGCTCGACCGAGCTGGGCACTCGGACCGAGACCAAGAACGTCAACTCGGTCCGGTTCATCCGGCAGGCGATTGAATTCGAGGCGCGGCGTCAGGTCGAACTGCTCGAAGGCGGCGGCGAGGTCGTGCAGGAAACACGGCTCTATGACCCCGGCAAGGGTGAGACCCGGTCGATGCGCTCAAAGGAAGAAGCGCACGACTACCGCTACTTCCCCGATCCCGACCTGCTGCCGCTGCAGCTGGAACAGGGCTTCGTTGATGCGCTGGCGTCCGATCTGCCTGAACTGCCTGATGAGAAGAAGTCGCGGTTTCAGGCCGAATATGGCCTGTCGGCCTATGACGCCGGGGTTCTGGTGGCGGAGAAGGAAACCGGTGATTTCTTTGAGACCGTGGCCAAGGGCCGCGACGCCAAGCTTGCCGCGAACTGGGTCATGGGCGAGCTGTTCGGCGCGCTGAACAAGGCGGGTACCGATCTGGCCGACTCCCCGGTCTCGGCGGACAGCCTCGGCGGGCTCATCGAGGCGATCTCCGAGGGCACCATTTCCGGCCGGACGGCCAAGGACGTTTTTGCCAGCATGTTCGAGACCGGCAAATCGGCGGCGGCCATCATCGACGAGCAGGGGCTGAAGCAGATTTCAGATGAAGGCGCCATCGAAGCGGCCCTCGACGAGATCATCGCGGCGAACCCCGCACAGGTCGAAAAGGCCAAGGAGAACCCCAAGCTCAAGGGCTGGTTCGTCGGGCAGGTCATGAAAGCGACCGGTGGGCAGGCCAATCCGGCTGTCGTCAACAAGCTGATTAACCAGAAACTCGGCTAGCGCGCAGGGACCGATCACCATGACCGAACGCCTCAACATTTCCACCGGCTCGCCTTTCGAAGCTGTCGCCGGCTATTCCCGAGCCGTCCGCATGGGCAACTTCGTCCACGTCGCCGGGACCACCGGTTACGACTACGCGACCATGACAATGCCCGAGGACGTGACCGAGCAGGCGCGCAACTGCATGGAAACCATCAGCAAGGCGCTGTCCGATGCCGGGGCAAGCCTCGAAGACGTGGTCCGTGCGCGCTACTACATCACCGATCAGGCCTATGGCGATGCCGTGTTCCGGCTTGTGGGCTCGTATTTCACTGAGATCCGCCCTGCGGCGACCATGATCGTCTGCCAATTGCTCAACGACGATATGAAGGTCGAAATCGAAGTCACGGCCCAGCTGGCCTGATGACGGCGATCCGCGAGGACCTTCGCCACGCCTTTGACGCCGCGGTTGCAGCGGCCCACCCCAGCCGCATCCTTACGCAGCATTTACCACCGCGCCCGGCTGGACAGGCCTACGTGTTTGCCGTCGGCAAAGCCGCCGTCCCCATGGCCGAAGCCGTTGAGGCAGCCTGGGGTTCCGAAGGCCTCAGCGGTCTGGTTGTTGCCCCGCACGGCTCGGCGGCGGCTTCAAACCTGATAGCGCTGCCGGTTGCGACGGCGTCTCACCCTTACCCGGATGAAAGAGGGGCGGTTTCTGCCTCTCGCCTGCTAGCGGCAGTGGCGGCGGTTCCGGCCGGCGCGCCGGTGCTGTTCCTGCTTTCCGGCGGGGCGTCGAGCTTGCTGCTCGCGGTCGAGGACGGACCGGCACCGGAGGTTTTGCAGGCAGGGACGAGGGCGCTGCTCAACGGCGGTGCCGATATCCATGCGTTGAATACGGTGCGAAGGGCGCTGTCCCCGCTGCTGGGCGGGGGACTGGCGCAGGCCTGTCCCGGGCAGGTTTCCACCCTCGCCATTTCCGATGTCGTCGGCGATGACCCGGTGTCGATTGGTTCCGGGCCAACAGTGCCGAACCCGACCGGGGCGTCGGAAGCCCTCGAACTGCTGGATCGGTACGACGCGCCGAGCGCGCGGCTTGAAGACTGGCTGCGGGCTCAGCCGCCCGTGCACGCGTTTGAAACCGACTATCGCATCATCGCGTCCGGGCCACTGTCGCTGCAGGCTGCGGAGCAGGCCTTGCTGGCAAGGGGCCACGACGCCAGCATCACCGCCGATGCGCAGGTCGGGCTGGCAGACGATAACGCCCTGATGCTCGCCGAGCGCGTGCGGCGGCGGCCGGCGGGACGAGCACAGGTCTGGCTGATGGGCGGCGAGGTCGACGTTCGTGTGACGGGCTCCGGTCGCGGCGGGCGCAACGTGCAGTTTGCAGCCCGACTGGCGCAGGCGCTCGACGGGGTGCCGGGCTGGAATTTCCTCGCGGCAGACACGGATGGGCAGGATGGCAACGCCCCCAACGCTGGGGCCTTCTGCGACAGCACTAGTTGGGCGCGGGCGCGTGCGGCCGGGCTTGACCCCAACGCCATGCTGGCCGCGAACGATGCCCACAGCCTGTTCGAGGCCCTTGGTGATGCCTTGATCACCGGTCCGACGGGGACCAACGTCAACGATTTCCGAGCGCTTGCTCTGGCTTAGGCGAAAAGAAGTGCACTTTGCACGGCTTGGCTGCTCTGGCGCTGAGTGCCACGGGTCACCACTTACGTGACAGACACCGACGGAGAGAAGCAGCCAAATGATCGACCTTTATACCGCGCCCACCCCCAACGGTTGGAAGCCGCAGATTATGCTCGAGGAAACCGGACTGGAGTACACCGCCCATCCGGTCGACATCGGCAAGGGTGAGCAGCATCGGCCCGAGTTCCTCGCCATTTCCCCGAACAACCGTATTCCGGCGATTGTGGATCAAGATGGTCCAGACGGCCAGCCGCTGGCTTTGTTCGAAAGCGGGGCGATCCTGATCTACCTCGCGGAGAAGAGTGGCCAGTTCTACGGCCAGAACCACCGCGAGCGCAGCATCATCAATCAGTGGCTCATGTGGCAAATGGGCGGGGTCGGCCCCATGCTCGGCCAGAACCACCACTTCGTGAAGTACGCGCCCGAGCAAATCCCCTACGCGCAGGAACGCTATATAAAGGAGACAAGTCGTCTCTATGGCGTCGCAGACCGCCAGTTGGCGGACAACGCCTTCCTCGCCGGTGATGCTTATTCCATCGCTGACATTGCCTGCTTTGGCTGGATGAGCCTGTGGGAAGGCCAGAAGCAGGACATCAACGACTTTCAAAACGTCAAACGCTGGCTGGGAGACATCGCACAGCGTCCGGGTGTGCAGCGCGGCATGGCGGTGTTTCTGGACCGGCGCAAGGACTACTCCAAGATCAAACAGGCTCAGGAACAGCTCTTCGGCAACAAGCCTGCCTGAGTTCAGGCTGGCTCCGCCGTCCCGGGCGCGGATGGTGCCGTCGCCCGGTATAGAACGTGGGGCCGCAGCGGGTGCCCCTCTGCGATATTGGGGTGGTCGAAGCCTGCAGCTTCGTCCTGCACCATCCCGAGGCGCTCCATGACCCGGCGTGAACGGGCGTTGGCTGGTACCGTGAAGGCGATAACTTCGGCCAGACCGAGCACGGCAAAACCATGGTCGAGCAGCGCGCGCGCCATCTCGGTCGCGTAGCCTCGGCCCCAGAACTGGCGCTGCATCATCCAGCCTATCTCAGTCGCGCACTTAAACCCGGCATCGAATTGGACCTTTGCCAGCCCGATGTCGCCAACGAAGGCACCCGTTGCGCGTTCGATGAGCGGTTGGAAAGAGTATCCCTCCCGCTGCTCCTGCTCTCTATACCGTGCGATCACGTTGCGGGACTGTCCCTCTGTCTGCAGATCGGGGAAATATTCGCAGACCACCGGGTCATTGTTCATGGCGTGGTAGGGGGCGAAGTCCTGTTCCTCCCAGTTCCGCAGCAGCAATCGGTCAGTTTCCAGGATCAGGGCCATGGTGAGTCTCGTCTGGTAAGTCGGCGCATCGGGGCCTCAGTCTGGCCCGCTTGACGCTCCTTATACACAGAAAGGCTGTCGCAGGCGGTTTGCCGCCGTAGGGCAGGGCGATAGTTTAGCGGCCATGGTCATGCACATGAAAAAGCTCTGTGTTGGCATCACGTCGATCGAGCACCTTGAGGATTCTGTCCAGCGGCGGTCTGAACCAGACCACCCGCTGACCGGCGAGGACTTCACTTACATCACCACGCGGACCCGACCGCAGCAGTGGGAATCGATCAAAAACGGCGGCTCTTTATACTGGATCATCGAGCGCAGGCTCTGTTGTCGGCAGGAAATCATCGATTTTCGCGAGGGAAATAAGCGCGACGGCACGCCAGCCTGGCATATTGACCTGCGATCTGTGGTGATTCCTGTCGAAATTTCGTGGCATCGGCCGTTTCAGGGATGGCGTTATTTGCCCCTGAAAGATGTCCCTGCGGACGTAAAACGCCGCTTAGGCGCCCATAATCCGTTTGATGACGAGTTTCCGCATGAGTTGCGTCGCGAATTGACAGATTTAGGTCTCTTGTAAGACACTATCGCCCGCAAGCCATGCAGAGCTGTAATGACGCTACGCATAAGCGGTTTTTTGTTTTTTTCGCTTGCGCCGCTCG
>MDSZ01215311.1_pt1 | contig 14232 bp, 18 predicted proteins | sample 811201 | NCBI WGS metagenome assembly MDSZ01 (sample SAMN05326647, study PRJNA326480) | marine metagenome | isolation source: seawater | place: Indian Ocean: North | collected 2010
CCAAACATCAAAAGACGATTCATTTTATACTGCAAAAAATCCATGGCGTCAAGACAATGATCAGGTTTGATCGTGTCATTCCTGACAAGCGATTACCCTCGTGCTCCTTGCAAGTTTTTTTTGCGTACAAAAATTAATAGTCAGGATGAAAGGATCAACATAAATGTGTTTACGTACCGAAAAGGCAAACAAAGCTTGTGTTTTTTTTGATAAAAAGATAGGATAAAAAGAGATTTTAGAGACAGTTAAGTCTATGGATCCTAAGGATGAATGAGCTGGCTTTATTCAGGAGACTTATATGCCAGGTGTTTCCAAGAGTTTAATTACAGGCTCGGGCAGCTTTCTACCGACAGATAATGGTCTTGCTCATGCTATTTCCGTGCTCAGTGAAACTTGGATTTGCAGCGCCTGGATGGTGCTTCGTCAAGCTGAAGACGCATGGATTGTTAGTCACGTTGAAGATCGGCATTACGGATTAGAAGAAGGGGATACCATAGAGGTGTCACCAGAACGTCCATTCCCCTTGGAAGAAGGGGTTGTGTCGGACCGGTACCACGACATGGTGTTGACGTTTAAAAGAGGTGATGGGGAGCTTCGGATAGAGCCGGTAAGAGGCCACGTTGTTCACCGGATCATCATGCAAGATGGCTTAACATATGGCGCAATAGTGGGTCTGAGCAGTGAACCTTTAAACGCGTCCGTTTCCCGTTCTTTGCCTATGATAAGCTTGTTGTCAGAGCTCATTATGAGTACGCATTCCGTATGCGCCGACTTTGTTGAGGCTACACGCCGCCACCGGCAGGCTGAGACGGATGCCTGTGCAGATGTTTTAACAACGTTGTTAAATCGACGAGGTTGGCAGAGGCAGGTTTCTTTGGAGCTTTCACGGCAACGGCGTCACATGAGAAACATATTTATCATAATGATAGATGTGGACAATTTCAAAACTTTGAATGATACGAAAGGTCACGCCTACGGTGATCTTGTTCTTCAAAAACTCGCCAACTGCCTGAAAGCCAATGTAAGAGAAAGCGATGTGGTTGCCCGGTTAGGGGGTGACGAATTTGCCATCCTTGTCTGTGATACGGATAATGATGGCGTAACAACAATGATAAAAGGGCTGGATGCCGGCTTGAAAAAGCAAGGCATCGAGTGCTCTTTTGGTCGCGCCGAGCTGGGTGAAGATGACACCTGGGAATCCGGATTGCAGATTGCGGACCAGGATATGTACGCCTGTAAATTTTCGAAAAAATCAGTCTCACCGGTTATCTAGCGATAAAGCTGTGGTATAATAGCAAAAACATTGATGTAATCAGACCATATAAGGTCTAACTGAGAAACAAGGAACGTTTCAGCCATGGCAGATTTGCCGACACTTTCAGCGCCAGCGGAAGACCGCACACAGATACGCGACCGTAACGGTTCCGCGTGGCGTCAGGCTGTGTTTGTGTCGGTTTTGTTTCATATTGTGCTGTTCGTTGTTTTATCGATGTCAGGCACAACGGATGATGCGCACACGAAAAGTGACAATGCCCCCGTTTTTAAAACGATCAACGCAACACTGTATTCTCCCCCCAAAACCGTTACGATCCCACTTGGCTCGCTGACCGATAAAAAATCCCCTGAAACCCCCAAGGTTGAAAATAAACCTGTGCCAGATGCAGAGAATGGTCACTCTGAAAAAAACGAAAAAAAAGTGGCCTCAGAACGTTTTCAAAAGCTTATATCCGAAGCGATGACAGCGATTTCTGATGCAGAAAAAACCGAGCTTAAACCAACGAACATTGACGATATTGATGAGGTTGAATTTAAGCCTGACAGATTGAACGAATATGTTGATAGTGGGGATGATCTGGGAGAGCAAATCCGCGATGAAGACAATCCGGATGAGGTTGTTACAGAGAGTGATGCTGTTTCCGACAATGACGTTGTGGAGGAAGAAACGGTAGGGCTCTTCCTGGATCCTCTTCTTGTCTATCAACAGCGAATAGCAGAAAAGCTTTATAGTTACCTCAGGTTAAAACGTGGCGTAAGATACGGAGAGTGCAAACTCGGTGTCAATCTTTCCCGCGATGGCCTGGTTATGCACAGTTACCATATATCAGGATCGAAAAATTTGTGCAACGAAGCCGCCAAGGCCGCCTTGCGGGCCAAACGGTTGCCGATGCCAAAAGATCCCGAATTGTATACTCACTTAAACAAACTTCAAATCACTCTTATGGGTGATCAAATACAGGGAATGTAGTAATGTCAAAGCAAGAACTTATCAGGGTTGTACTGGAAGACTGCTCTTTTGAGCGAACAGAGGAATCTAAAAATTATGCTCCTACCGGAATGGCACTAAATATCGATCGTCATTTCACTGTCAATCTTGTTGAAGGTCGTTCGACAGAGCGGGCCCTTTTTGTTGCCGAGCTAAGGCTTACCGTCGATGTTGTCGAAGTTGATCAGGATGGGCAGCGAACCGGTAAGGTGTTGATGATCGCTGAGGCGAAATACGGTGCCGGCTACAACATCAGTGCAATGTCAGATGAAGATGTGACACATTTCTTTTATACACATGTTGCCTCAAAACTGGACACGATTTGTAGCGGGACCATATCTGACTTACTTAGTCGATCAGGAAACCCGCCCATCCCATATGATGATCATGACTATTATGGTGAAATGCTGAAAAATGAGCGCCAGAAAGCCGAAGCAAGACAGCGTGTGGAGTTCGAACAGCCTTAAGCCCGTTCGACACCCAGCGTATCGATGTGCCCCACTTTCTCGTACGCATATTTGTTGCGGAAGTGTTTGTTGAAGTGGGTCCCTTTAACCTCACTGTTTAACAGTGCCTCGTAGGCATCTTCCGGTACATCAAAGTAAACGTATACCATCTGATTCATTAACAGGTAGAGATCTTTGTTGTTGTAACGGTAGCCATGGATCCAGCCGGAATCAGTGATCGGAAGGAAGTGGCTTGGTAGTCTTGGGGCCTCGGTAAATCGCTCACGAAGCACGCGTAGCAATGCTGGTTTGGGCCTGTGTTCAGGGAGGTTGCCCAACCCCTGCGCTTCAAGAATCTTATATCTTGAAAACTGAATGCCGTAACGCGCCCCTTTCTTGTCAAAAAGGGCAATGATTGAAAACGCCCCGTTTTTTACACCTTGTGAGTAGCTGCCGTTGCCAATGCAAAAACCCAAGTCTTCCCCAAGATCGATAAGATCATAATGCGTCTTTGGCACCCGTATTGTGATCTCGGCGTTCAGTGCTGTGTTATCCATCAGAAGGATGTCTTCACGCTGTTTCAAAGAAAAATTTTCGACATTGATCTTTGGCATCATCCGGACGCAAAGGTCGTGCAGGTGGTCAATACTTTTCGGTTTAGCCGGGAGATACTTTGCATCAGGTACTCTTTCTTTTATGTAGCTCATCATGTCCATGGTGTCACGGAAACCTTTTAATGGTGTTTCCCACATCAGCCTGATAATGCGTCTTTCATTGTAATGTGCACGCAAGGCGTTGATGTCTTTTATGCGCAATTTAACCAGCTCTTCAACTTCACGTTCTTTATTCTTATTTGCTCTGGCTGCCTGAATAACGGCATCAACGTTAAATTCAGCCTGGACCATTTTCTGGATAAGCAGTAAATGTGCAACAGAACGTGGATCTGACAGGCAGTCACGTACAAGTCGAAACATACCTTTACTCGGAGAGTCAGAGTTGAATGTGTGCTGTGCTAATTTACGGTAGGTATCAACCTGGTGCGGATCAAGTCCGGATGAAATGGCGTCATCAAAAAGGGTTGCCCATTTTTGTGGCAGTTCGTTGATACAGTGTGAGTAAAATAGTGTGGTAGTGTCTTGCATAAAAGCCTCCGAATGAAGGCTTATTATCGCAATTTTTACGCAATATTACAACAAAAAAGTTAATTCTACTGTATTAACTCATCATCATTATCATCGTCATCGCCAGCAAGTAAAGCCATCGATTTCTTGCACTCATCGTCCTTCTCAGAGACCTTTAATTTCGCTTCATCCAGCAATGCCGGAGGGAGCCCGAGTTCATCGAAATGCAAAGAACACTCGTCAAGGAACATTCCTACACGCTCAATAATGAAGGATTTTCGCATTTGAACGAAAAGCGGGCAGGGTTCATCATCTCTTAAGTAAGGATACACCTTGGAAAACAGGTGGAAGTCCGTAATTTCGATAATTTTTGCGGAGTCTGAATGGTTGAGTTTATTGAGTGTTTCAATGGACTCCAGTGTTGAATAGGGCAGCCCCGGAATATCTGTGATTTCCGGGTGGTCAAACGGTGCTAGCTGTGGGAGCCCGTATTTGGGCGCAATAAGGTTATCACGCTCCCTGACCGCCTTACAGAGGTCCGCGAGTTGTTTGTCGCTCAGGTTGGTATCATTGAGGTACAAAAAGCTTTCAGAAAACGGCTGGCTTTCCATATCATTGTAAGACAAGGTGATCTTGATGATGGGTTTAACAGGTTTCATGTTCATTTCTTAATCCCTTGGATCGCTGATTCTTATTTTTTGTGGTTCATTGTCACTGGTTGTGGCAATGCGTCTCGGACCGTTGTCTACCACAGGCTTATCCTGGGTGACAGCCGCGCGCCCGGGGTAATTGACAAAATCCAGAGGCTTGTTTGCATTCACCAGTTTGAGGATGGCCAGGACGATTTCATTAGGTTGTAACGTCTTCATTGCACGCGTGGATGCAACATACATCAGGTTAAGTTCGTCAGCTATCTCATCGGTGTCTTTTTTCTCTGAGATGTCAGGTGATAACAGATCAGGGAAATCTTCTTCAAGAACGACCGTGTCCCACTCAAGCCCTTTTGACCGGTGGGCGGTACTGATGGTCAGGTCGGCATTAACTTCATCCGTAACGGCATTTTTGCGCAGCACTGAAATCTTTCTTGTCAAAGAGGGACCGTGCTCGTCAATGATTTTTACGATGCGGTTCATCTCGATGTCTTTTGAGCTTTTTGCTGCATCTTTGTAGGTTTCATAATCCCGGAATTCAGCAAGGAGACGCCGGCGTTTAATTTTGTCTTTTTCATCCATGGACAGGTAAAATACGTCGAGGACTTCCTGAAGGTTATAGGCGTCGATACCTCCTACCCAAAATATCTTTTTGTTAATGAACTTCAGCGCTGTCTTCAGGGTCCCTGATACCGTACGGTGAAGACGTGTGTGTGGCTCATTAAGCATTTGGGAAGGCAGGTACTGATAAACCTGATCACTGATTTTCTCAAACCCTTCGATGGGAAACGGGTCGCATCCCGTTACCTGTGTTTTGTATTTTAAAAGGTGACTGGCGACCAGCGCAATGTTGTGGCCGAAGCGGAAACTTTTTGTGAGGTACAGAACATCCGCTTTTTTCGCTTTAGCAAATGCATCCATGGAATTGTCTGCCCCGCGGAAACGATAGAGCTGCTGATGGTCATCTCCCACGATGACATGCCGGCATTGCTGGCGGTAAATGAGATCTGAAATGACCGGGTTGGCGTCCTGGGCCTCGTCAAAAAGTATGACCTGGAACCACGTGTGCAATTCTGGCTCACGCAGGCAGTATAGCTTAAGATAGACGTCGTGTGTCGCCGGGAATGCATTGTTGGGGTCCGTGGCGGCCATCCACATTTGCTGGGCAGCAGCCACAACCACCTGTTTACGGTGACGCTGTCTTTCCGTGAATTCGGGAAGGTGCTTTGCGTGTTCGTTCCCTATTTCCAAACTTGCAGATGATAAAAATTTTTCAAAAATGTTATTGGCTTCTTTGACAATTTCCCAGTTCGGCGTATTGATAAAGTTTTTGATGTCTGTCAGGCGAAGATTGCCTGTTAACTTATGTTCAATAGACTTCCCTGCGCGGGCAAAAGCGATGGCATGACCGGTACGACAGATTACATTTTTGGGGAATTTTGAGGATGCTTCAACCTGGATAGCTTTGTTGTAGCAAAGATAGAGCATTCTTAGGTGTGGGTTTGCTTTTGCATACCCTCTCAATACGCTTGTTTTGCCGGTTCCGGCACCCGCCTTAATAACAACGGCTTCGCCCTGGTAATTTACACCGGCGGCCTGTTGATTTGTAAAGTCTTCCGCCATTGTTTCCCTGCTCAATAATTAAAACGACATAATGCCCCTGAGGGTAACATAAAAAATATAATTTCACATCAAAAATGTTATACTTTTATGTCTATCCTGGGGATTTCAGGCTTTGTTTCAGACCGTAAAAAGTCGACTTTATCCCCGGCAACATTCACTTTGTCGCTGACTTGAGAAAAGGCGTCCTCTTTACTTTTGGGTGAGGTTGTGGACAGATTACTCAGGATAACGCGTTGAAAAATACTGCTCAGGTGTTGATCGACAAGTCTGATATTGCCAGGCTTGTCTGACATTTCGCATATTTGTAAAAAACTCACCCACGCATCCGTTACGATCTGCCGGTAAATTAAGGGTAGTGTTTTTGGTAACCGCAACCCTCTTTCCTGTTGAGCGACAACTGTCGTTGAGGCGGTGCTTAAAATCTCATTAAGGACAGGGCCTGTCGCCTGGTGTGGCGTTAATATTGTACAGGGGCGTCCAAATCTCATCACTATCTTGAGCTGACCTCTGAATAAACAGTACCACTGAAGCAGTTGTCGTTCTGGTTTGCTGTTCAGACCGGGCAGTGTGTCTCTCAGCACGTTCCCGAGGCTCCGGGTCATCTCCGGAAGCGCTTTCAGATTAAGAAAATCGTCCCACGAGGTGTCAGGCATGTTGGAGGGCGTAGGTAAGATCCACAGTCCTTTTTGGGTGCGAAGGAAGCTTGGTTCCATATTCCGCGGCGTAAATGTGCTCATGTGGGCCAGAGAGTAAGGCGATTTCTTTTTCTCAATGTTGCTCTGAAGCCGATGGTTGTATGTTTTTACCCAGTAAGGGGATAGCCACGTGGCACCGAGGTCGTCGGCAATCTGTTGGACAGGCTTGCCGTAAGACAGGCACCACAGTGTCTTTTGATGCGGCCCGGAACGCATTCTTTTGCGGGTGGAAAACCAATTTGAAATACTCACGCCAGACTCCCTTGGCTCTGATACAGGATCCTTCTGTTTCTGAGTGAGTATTACAAGTTCTGTGCCATGCGTGAAAACAAAAATGTTCGCGTTTTTGGCTACATTTTGAAGGTTTTTTCTTTAATGGTGTACAAGAAAAAGACGGTGGGCACACCCGGCGTGAATAATGTCGGGTGTGCTTACAGTGAGGCTAGTGAAGGTTTCTGTTTGGTGACTGGAGTACCCGTATGGAAAGGTCGTTACCTTCTTCGGTAAGGGATACACAAATGCCGTCACGTATACGCATAACACGGATAAGTCCATGCTTGTTGAGAAAAGCAATATGCTCTCCGATAGTTATTCCTGAGACGGCCGTAAGCTCCGTTGAATCAGGAAGAAAGTCCCCATCCTCTCTCTTCAGGTGAATTTGCAACAACACGCTGATGTGTGAAGAGAGTACCTGGATGGTCTCGATATCAACATCTTCCGGCAATGTAAAACCGGCTTGTTGCCAGCAGCTCGCGCAGGCGTTAAGCGTGTGATGAGTTTGGATGAGTGTGTTGTCGGGTGCGTATTCGTTCATCAAAAATCTTCTCGTAACATGTTTAAAAAAGACGCCGCAATAAATAGCGGCGTCCGTTCCACAAGTGCTTTACGTCAGGAGTTCAGGTAAGGTTTATGCGTTGGTTGCGCTGGTTACCTTGCGTTTCTTACTTTTAGCGTTGGTTGCGCTGGTTACCTTACGTTTATTGCTTTTGGCTTTTGTCGTTCGTTTTTTTCTTGGGACGAAAGCTTTGTCGAAGTCCGGAGAAATGCCGTTTTTGGCAAATTCACTTTGATTTTTGTAGATATCACCATTTATCCACATAGAGTCGTAACCGATGTAACGCTTGACCTGCTGTGTGATCATGTCGTTGTCGGTACCGAATAACCGGATACCTTCATCACCTGCCCCGTAGGCATTGCGGATGTAGTCTTTGAGTTTTACTGCCACCGTTCTGACTGTTGGGTCGCCATCAGACATGGTTGTTCTGCGCATGTAAATTTCACCGTCACAGACCATGCAGTCTTTTTCAATCCAGCGGAACAGTTGTTGCTGACGGATACCATACGCCCGGGCCATGGCGGTAGAGTTGTTTTTGAAATTTGCTTCAATGTAGTCTTTGATTGGGATGGCTTCCCAACTGGATGTCAGTGATACCGGAAGGAACACTTCACCGTTTACCCAAAAGCCCTCATCCCGGAGAAGCGTCTCGACAAACCGCCGGCTTTCACCCATCTCTTTAGCAAAAGCGGCAACATTGCCAGAGAAGTGCTTGTCAAGATAGACGCTGAAAGGAAAGGCATGGGGTTGTTTATTCACCTTCCATCCGCTTGTGTACCGGGATGCTTTTGTATAAAGCTTATTGTCAATCAGTATGACGCCTTCTGCTTCAGCGTTTTCGCCATGAAGCAACTGGTGAAGGTCCTGCTCTTGCAGTCCCCGTTCGCGAGCGAAGTCGGGAAGACTTGTGTCAGCTTTTTCAAAATGATTCAGTAATGAAATCACTTTGTGTTTTTTTTGGGAGGCCATGATGTATCCTTAATGTTTAAAACGGCAAAAGCCGAAGCGGGCAAGACCCGTTTCGGCTTACGCATAAAGCATAAATTGTAAGAAGAGATAAATGTTCTTAGTGAACAGTTTTCTCGACTTTTGCCTTCTGCTTAGGCGCAGAGACAGAATTCAGTTCACCACGAGTGGTCAGACGATATACCTGCCCGTTCATAAACATACATTTCGTCTGTGTCCAACGGGAAACCTGCTGTTGCAGAATATCATTAGCTTCAGCAAAACGTGAACGGTTGCCGCCGTAGTGCGAATTCAGATAATCGTTAAAATCAAATGCTTTCATGTCAACTTTTGCGTCAGTTTCGATGCGGCTGGCCTGAATGAAAACTTCCTTATCTACGATCACTGCACTGTTTTCAGCCCAGCGCTTAAGTTGAGATGTCGGAACGCCAGAGACTTTTGAAAATGCGAGGTAGTCGCCGCCAAACTTGTTTTCAACAAGCTGGGACAGCAATACTGCTTTCACACTCTTCAGTGGAGGCTGAGATTGCTTGTTTTGAATTGCTGATACTGTTGCTGTTGATTGAGTAGCCATAATAAATAACTCCAGAGGGAAACCCCTCGATTAAGTAAATGATAAAACCTGGTTGCTTAGGCCAGATGCATTTACTTACTTACCGATTGAAATAGTACAACAATAAAGATTGTTGTGCAACACTTTTGTTGTATTTTTTTTAGTGTAATAGGTATACATTGAAATTACACAAAAAAGATCACTTTTAAGAAAGAGTGTCGTCAGGAATTTTGTGTGCTGTAAGAACGCGTTTTGTTCTTTAATAAAAACCCCCGCCGAAGCGAGGTTTTATTAAAAAGCCCTTTAAAATCAATGACTTACGAATCGTCAGAACGGGATATCGTCGTCAAAGTCAAAGTCTGGCTCAGCCATAGTCGGGTTATTCGGTTGGCCTTGGTTACCCCCCTGATTGCCACCCTGGTTACCACCCTGGTTGCCGCCCTGATTGCTGCCCTGGTTGCCGCCCTGTTGGTTACCACCCTGTTGACCGTTGCCATACCCCTGACCACCGCCTTGTTGGTTGCCGCCACCGTTGCCACGTCCGCCCAGCATTTGCATCTGATCTACAATGATTTCAGTTGTGTATTTATCCTGGCCTTGTTGGTCTTGCCACTTACGGGTCTGCAATTTACCTTCGACGTAAATTTGTGAACCTTTGCGCAGATATTCACCGGCGATTTCGGCGAGGCGACGGTACATTGTTAACCGGTGCCATTCTGTACGCTCCTGAACCTGACCTTGTTGATCTTTCCAGCTCTCACTGGTTGCCAAGCTAAGGTTGGCTACCGCGTTTCCGTTCGGCATATATCTTACTTCAGGATCGTTGCCCAGATTGCCGACTAAAATAACTTTGTTGACGCCTTTCGTTGCCATGTGTTTACCTCAAAAAAATACGTTTCTGTTCTAAGTCCGTATATGATACCCCATCCATGGAACAAGTCAACTTTTTTGTTGTAAACTCGTCAATATATGAGGGCATATACGTTGATAGTAACACACTAAGACGCGATAAGTTGCGTCACGTTATGATTGCGGGAAAAAGCTGTCTTTTTAAGCGTATCAAGCTTGGTGTTCACTTCTTTTTCAAAAGAAAGTACCGCCTCACGAAGGACGCATTCAAGTGCAACTTTATCCTTTTCATAGCACGTACCTGTAAATACAGCTACGGGTGCGCTACCGCAAAAGCTCCAGCGTACAGCAACCTGTTCATCAGTAAACAGTGGCGCTGTAGGGCACGCCTCTTTTTCTTCTCTTGTTGCAGATTTGGCATCAAGAAAAGGAAGCGATATTGTCATTGTTATTTTTTTATCCATGTTTTTTGCCGGAAATTTTAGCGTGTAAAGACGTTACCATAGTGTTTTGTGTATTACAACATTTTTGTTAACCGCTTTTATTTTTTAATGTGATAGAATGCGTTTTTGATACCTCAAGGACTGATAGATATGTATCCTGTAATTCTTGCTGCCGGAAAAGGATCCCGCATGGAAAGTGATTTCCCTAAACCTTTACTGCCCGTAGCGGGCGTATCAATGGTTGAACATGTGCTCAACACCCTTTTGGTGATGCCGGACATCAGCCCTAAACCCTGTGTGGTGGTAGGATACAGAGAGGACGTGATGCGCGATTCACTTGCAAAACGCCGGGTTGAATTTGCTTCACAGGAAGAGCAACTGGGAACAGGACATGCGGTACGGTGCGCGCTACCGGTGATACCAAAGGAAGAAGACAATGTCGTTATCCTTTATGGCGATGTGCCACTTATATCAAGTGCGACACTGAACTCCATGATCACACTGCATCAATCTCGCCCGTCGCTTACGCTGCTGACCATGAAGCAGGATGACCCGGCAGGGTACGGACGTATACTTCGCGACCCTTATGGTGAGGTATGTGGCATTGTGGAAGAAAAGGATGCAAATGATGATGAGCGGCGCATACAGGAAGTTAACACCGGTATCATGATCGTGAATCACGCTTTGCTGAAGTCGTGGATTGACGCGCTCAGAGCGGATAATACACAAAAAGAATATTATCTGACTGATATCGTAGCGCTTGCCAATTCAGACCGGTATCCTGTGAATGCTTACCAGACTCTCGATCCGCAAGAGGTGATGGGGGCTAATACGCCGGCTCAGCTCGCTGAGCTGGAAACTGCTTTTTTTGCCCGACAGTAAAAGGAAGGAACGTTATGCTGCCAGATGCTATAAATACTCCCGCCCCCAAGAAGGTTAAAAAGAAACCCCGTGTCTGGTCTTCACTTTTTTTAGCTGTCGCATTGTACGGTTTCTTTGTCGGGATTTCGGATTTGGCGGGAACGATACTGAGCCCTTATGTGGAGAGAGCGTTAGTAGAGCCTGTGCATGTAAATACGCAAAGGGCGATGTCTGCTTTTAGTGTGTTGTACGAAAAATACGGAGAGGCGTTAACAAGGGAGGATGCGCCCTTCTTATTGTCGAGCGAACAGGCGATGAAAGCCATGTCTTCCCAGTCAGCGTTTTTCACTTCGGCGGAAAACGAGGCGCTCATTGCCAGCGGTGATTTTCACATCATTGGGCAGAAGGGGCGTTTTATGGTTGTTGCCGTGGAAGAGGCGGAGTGTGTCAGTATTGCGTTGGAGACCGGCACGGAAATTACCGAAGTGGACAGTGTTGAGTCCGGGCTTGTCCACATGGCAAGACATTCAGGTGATGGCGAAATGCGCTGTTATCAGCAGGGGTGGAGAGAAGGTGTTTCGTCATTGTTTTCCTCTTTAATTCTTGGCATGCAGCCATCAGAGATGTCCAGTTATATCGCCTACAGGGCGTTGCCTGTGCCTGGTAATTTTGGCAACCAAATTTGATGTATTTTTAAATTTTCACCCGGTTGTGTGATACATTCAAGGTGAATATCAACCAACCCCAACAATTTATTCAAGGGAGTGAATTATGGCTTTACGTCAGGCGGAGCAATTACAGCTCAGCAACCTTAACGACATTGCAGTTATGCTGCATGAACTGGGCATTCCGGAAGAGACTATTCTGGCAAAGGCGGAACCTAAAATCAAAGAGCTTACCGATACAGCGAAAGGTAAGGTTGTTCTGAAATACGATGAAAATGGTGTGCCTCATTTTGAGCATATCGATTTACGTTCTGATTTCGTCCGCACCCGGTTTAACACGGAATCAACCATGCTTTCTCTTCGCGCGAAGATTGTGGGTGTACCGATCGACATCAAAGTAAAGAAAGACGACGAAGTGTTTACCAACAAAGAAGTTGCATCATCACTGCGTGAGCTGGCTCTGATCGTTGAAAAAATGCCTGTTGAAATGGTGCCGCATGGCCATGATGACTGGTCTCGCGATCCTGGTGTCCTGCCTAAATCTCTTGCCGAAAAAGAAGAAGCTTCTGCGCCAGTTGCAGATACGACGCCAGTTGTAGATACAGCGCCTGTTGCGGAAACCGCACCGGCTGTAGAAACTACTCCATCTGTGGAAACTGCACCGGCTGTAGAAACTGCTCCGGTTGCGGAAAGTGCGCCCGTTGTAGAAAGCGCACCGGTTGTGGAAAGTGCACCGGCTACGTTACCTGGTGAATCCGTAGTTTCAGCGCCGGAAGATAATGCTTTGCCTGGCGAATCTGTTACAGCAACAAAAACAGAAGTGCCTGCTGCACCAACTGAGCAGTCAATGGTTTAACAGACCTGGGGCTGTTAGGTTTCTATAGGGGCGGCAGTTTTCTGTCAGCCCCTTTTTAATGAGGATATAACGATGTTACAGCAGTCAATTTATGTGGGCCAAAAAAACAAGGCCCGTTTGTGTCGTTCAATGAACTTTTTGCAAAAGTCAGGCGAAGACGATACGAAAACGGTAAATTGTAAAGCAATTGCCGATCTTGAGTCGGAACCACTGATGAATGAAGCTTATGTGTCCATGACGTCAGACTGGAAGTACATGAACACGGAATTTTTCCTTAACAGGTGGTTGCATCATTACTGCCGCATGGAAGACCATGTCATTAAGGAACATCTGTGGATCGAGGTTCAGGATGTTGAAAAAATTGCCTCTCGTATCGAGGCGTGATACCTTAACGCAATCAATAAAAGGCGCAGGTTGCGCCTTTTTTTACAAGGACGTAATAATCTCATGCATACCGTTAAATTGACCCTGGGCGCTCTGGTCACCTGTCTGATGCTGACAGGCTGCCTTGATGTGACTACTGAAGATAAAGAAAAGACCCCTCAGATAAAAGCATTCGCTGACACCTTTGAGGTGCATTATGGTTATCAATTTGGTGTGGACGACAACCTGACATCAAAGGATAAGCCGCTTCCTCCCATGCCCTCTCTGACGAAAGGTTTACCCATGGGGATAACTTTGGCGAGATTGCAAGTCTGGGCCTCTGTTGTATGGGAAGAGAAAGAAAAGCCGCATGTATGGGTTGATACCAAAGCGAAGCGTGTGGTTGTGCGCACTTGCCTTGGTGGCTGTCTCATCGAAGAGTGGGAGTGGCTGATGGGCAATAAGGAAGCAAATTTAATCTTGCTTGACCGTGCCGAAGACGGTAAAGGTGAAGCCGGTGCGTGATTCCCTTATGAAAGCCTGCGCGGGGATTGGCATCCTCGCACTGACCGTCCTTACTTATCTCATGCTGACGTCTGAACAGTTCGAGTCGTTTGTTGATACGCATGAGGAAATGCAGCGTGAAATTCACTCTCACCACAATCATCACTGGGATTGAGATGTTACAGTGTGAAACGATTTCCCGGTAAAGCTACGCGGTACCCGGCCTGTTCAACTTCTTTGACCTGTTCAAGGTTTGCCAGATGATAGAATACCATTCTATCAAGCTGATCTTCTTCGTACACGCACAGCTCATCCAGATGTGTGTGTGAGGGTTGTTTTACGAGACTTAAGTCGTGGAATATTGGGCCGGCCGGCGCAACCGTTCTTAATGTTGCCGGGACAGGGCGTGTGTCACCGGTGTAAGTAAAACGGTTAGTCATAGCGAGACCGTGCCGCTCAAATTAATGCGTTCAAACCTGATCATCAGTTTTGAACCAACGCTTTCGCGCCTGGCGTGAGCAGCTACGCCAGTAAAACAG
>MDSZ01151311.1_pt1 | contig 14230 bp, 13 predicted proteins | sample 811201 | NCBI WGS metagenome assembly MDSZ01 (sample SAMN05326647, study PRJNA326480) | marine metagenome | isolation source: seawater | place: Indian Ocean: North | collected 2010
CAAAGAAGGAACAGATATAAAAATTTCGGTTTCTGACTATTTTACAAATATGTTAGATCAAAATATGAGTTGGAAAGATGCTGAAAATGTAAGAAAAAATTGGGGAGGGGTATTCTGTTTAAAGGGAATAATGTCACCTGATGACGCAAAAAAAGCTATTGACATTGGTGCAGATGCAATAATGATATCAAATCATGGAGGTAGGCAATTAGATGGTTCAAGGTCACCATTTGACCAGTTGGAGGAGATAGTTGACAAGGTTGGAGGTAAAATAGAAATAATTTGTGACGGAGGTATACGAAGAGGAACTCATATTCTAAAAGCATTATCTCAAGGAGCTAATGCATGTTCAGGTGGAAGATTATACCTCTATGCACTTGCTGCTGGTGGTACTTATGGTGTTGAAAAATCAATAGAAAATTTGAAAAATGAGTTATTAAGGGATATGAAGCTTATGGGGTGCAAAAAAATTGCAGAGCTAAACAGATCTAATTTGAGGTTTACTTGAAAAAAATATTTATTATTCTAATTTTAGTTAGTTTTCAATCATTTGGAAAAAGTAATGACAACCCGAATTTAAATTTTTCTCAAAATAATCAGATCTCTTGGGAAAACTGGATTGATGAAATTAAATTAAAATATAAGGATGATTTTTCTGACAAAACTCTAAATTATCTTGATACAATTTCACTAAATAAGAGGGTAATTGAACTTGATAGAAGTCAACCAGAATTCACATTAACGTTTAATGAGTATTTCAAAAAACATGTTAGCAAGAAAAAAATCGAACAAATCAATCAAAAATTCAATAAAAACAATAATTTACTTAGTAAAATTAAACAAAAATATAAAGTTAATAGAAAGATAATTGTTTCTTTGTGGGGCATAGAAACATCTTTTGGAAATTATCTAGGAAAATTTGATATTTTAAGATCTCTTGCATCTTTGGCTTATGATGGAAGAAGAAGGGATTTTTTTTTAAATGAGTTAAAAAAAGCTTTATTTATTTTAGATAAAAATCACGTAAGCGCGGATAAATTTAAAGGTTCTTGGGCTGGTGCATTTGGTCAAACGCAATTTATGCCAAGTACTTTCACCAGATATGCCGTAGATTTTGATAAAAATAAAAAAATCGACTTATTTTCTAAAATTGACGCATTGGCTTCTGCTGCAAATTATTTAGCACAGGAAGGTTGGAATGAAAATCTCTTGTGGGGTGAAAAGGTTAAACTAAAAATTAGTGACAAGTTCAAATCTATGGCAAAAAAAAAAGTATATAAAAGTATAAAGTATTGGGAAAATAATGGAATTATGTTAAGAAAGAATTACAATAAAAATGACAAGTTACGTTTGATAATTCCAGACTCAATAGATAATCAAGTTTTTTTAGTATCGAAAAATTTTGATGTCATACTGAAGTGGAATAGATCAAATTATTTTGCATTAACTGTTTTCTTATTATCTGATGAAATTGACAAAAATATTTAAAAATAATTTTTTTAGATACTCTTTATTTTGTATTTTTTTAACAGGTTGTTCAGAAGCGACTTTTATAGTTAATACAGCAAAAAGAGTTGGCTCATGGGGTGATGAACCAAAATACAAAGTTGGTAACCCATATAAAATTAATGGTAAATGGTACTACCCTGCTGTTGATTATGACTATGATGAAACGGGAATGGCTTCATGGTATGGTCCTAACTTTCACGGCAAATCTACTGCAAATGGTGAGGTTTTTGATCAAAATAAAATTTCAGCTGCTCATAAAACACTTCCACTCCCATCTATAGTCAAAGTAACAAATCTTGATAATGGAATGGTTCTTCAAAAAGTAAGGGTAAATGATAGAGGACCGTTTGCAAAAAATAGAATTATTGATTTATCAAAAAAAGCAGCAGAAGAACTGGGATTTGTAAATAAAGGAGTTGCAAGAGTTAGAGTGCAAATATTAGAGGATGAATCTCGTAAAATGGCAATATTTCAGGAAAAAAATAAAAAAAATTCTATAAATTCAGCTGAAGTTAGTAAAATTGAAAAAAAACAGATTAAAGATAATTTTAATTCTGAAAATGGTAATTTTAAAAAAACAGAGGTATTACAAGATATTGACATAGACTTTCCTGAAGATTCAAAAAAAGAGTTAAGCTTAAATAAAAGAAAAGAAGTTGAGTTGGATTTTCCAGAGGATGATAATGAAGAATTTAATTTAGATGAAAAAGAAATTTTTTATCCAAAATATACCAATAAAGAAATTGTTGAAAATAAAATGAATAGTGGGGAAATATTCTTTACCAAAAACGATGAAAAAAGAAGAGCTAATTTAGAGATTCAAGTTGGAGCATTTCAAGATCATAGAAATGCCCAATCATTAATTACAAAATTGTCTGATTTTGAAGCATATATAAAAAGGGAATTCGTTAATGAGAAATACTTATATAAAGTTAGAATAGGTCCGATTGAAAATATAAATATTGCTAATAGTATTAGAAAAAAATTGAGTAAACTTGGCTATTCTACTGTAAACTTGATAATGAATTGATTGAAAATGAAAAAATTATTTATATACAGCTTATTTTTTTTTAATTTTAAATTTTGTTTTGCAATAGATACTCCCGCAAAACAAGCATTGCTATATGATTTAGAGACAAATACGATCATTTTTGAAAAAAATGCAGATGATTTAATGTCTCCAAGCTCAATGAGCAAAGTAATGACAATTTATTATTTATTCAAAAAAATTCAGGATGGAGAGGTCTCTTTAGATGATAAGTTTAAGGTTAGTAAAAAAGCATGGAAAAAAGGTGGATCTAGAATGTTTTTAAATGTTAATTCATTCGTCACAATTGAAGAATTAATCAGGGGCATCATTGTTCAATCTGGTAATGATGCATGTATTACTCTTGCAGAGGGCTTGTCTGGAAGTGAGGAGGAATTTGCAGAAGAACTTAATTTTTTGGCTAAAGAAATTGGACTTAAAAATTCTTTTTTTAAAAATTCAACAGGTTGGCCAGATCCTGATCATTTAATGACATCCAGAGATTTGCTAAAATTAGCAATAAGAACAATAGAAGATTTTCCTGATTTATATCATTATTATTCTGAGAAAGAATTTAAATATAATGAAATTAAGCAATCAAATAGAAATCCTTTGATTTATTCTAATTTAAATGCAGATGGTCTAAAAACGGGGCATACTTCTTTAGGTGGATATGGTTTAGTAGCATCAGTAAAAAAAGATGGTCGGAGATTGATTATCGTTTTAAATGGTTTAAAAAGTAATAGTCAAAGAAGAAAGGAATCAGAGCGATTAATTAGGGTAGGTTTTAATCAATTTAAAAATATTAATTTAGTGAATCAGCAAAAAAAAATTCTTGATATTCCTGTTTGGGGAGGTAAAAAAAAGTTACTTCCAATTTATTCCAAACAAGAAATTAAAATAACAGTTCCAAAAAAAATAAAAAAAGATCTTAAATATGTTATAAAATTTTATTCTCCTGCGGTTGCACCAATTAAAAAAAATGAAAAAGTTGCAGAATTTATTATAAAAAAATCTAATAATGATGTTTTAAAAAAATACGATTTATTTGCAAAAAATGAAATCAAGAAACTTAATTTTTTTGGAAGAATTTTTCAAAATTTAAAATACCTTGTTTTTGGTGAAACAGCTCTCTTAAGATAATGAAAAAATTTATATCTTTTGAAGGGGGTGAAGGATCAGGAAAGTCAACACAATCCAAACTTCTAGTCAAATCTTTAAAAAAAATAAATTTAAATACTTTTCTTACAAGAGAACCTGGCGGTACAAAATTTTCAGAAAAAATTAGAAAAATTTTAATTGGCAAAGTAGACTATGAAATGCTACCTGAAACTGAACTTTTATTAATTTATGCTGCTAGACATGAGCATGTAAAAAAAAAAATAATTCCAAATTTAAAGAAAAGGATTGTTATTTGCGATAGATTTGTTCATTCAACAATTTGTTATCAAGTTCTTTTAAACAAAATATCATTAAAAAAATTAGATTTTCTACATAAGAACTTTTCAGATAATCTTATTCCTAATATTACGTTTTATTTAGATATTGATCCCAGAGTAGGGGTTAATAGATCAAAAATAAAAAATAAATTTGAATTAAAAAATATGAATTTTCATAAAAAAATTAGACAGAAGTTTAGATATTTATCAAAAAACGACAAAAAGTTTTTTACTATAAATGCTGAATTGTCCAAAAAACAAGTACATAATTTAATTATTGATAGACTCAATAAAATAAAATTAGAAAATCAGTTAATACCATACTCGTTATAATGAAAAATTTTTTTGGACATTCAGATTTATTAGAGTTTTTTACTAATACTTTTCCAAAAGTTATGTGCCCACAATCCTGGATATTTTATGGCCCAAAGGGATTAGGTAAGTTTACATTTATAAATTATTATATGAAATTAAAAAGTCATAAAAATTATTTTTTATTTAATTTAGATGAACAACCTTCTTCTTTGGATGATATTCGTAAAATTATCAATCAGCTATCTTTAACTAACAATGCCACCCCTCGTGATAAGACATATGTAATAATTGATAATGCAGATCAATTAAATTTTTATTCTCATAATGCATTACTAAAAACAATTGAAGAACCTCCTCAAAATACCATAATGATTTTGATCACCCCTGACTTAAAGAAACTTCCAAAGACTATTGTTTCTAGATGTATTAATATAAAATTTAATGAGCTTAAAAAAAATGAATTTGATGATTTTCTTAAATATTATTTTCCTGATAAATTAAATGACCTTGAAAAATTATATAAAGTTTCAAAAGGTATTCCTGGTTTGCTTAATGAATATTTATTAAACAATGGTGATGAATTATTTAATCTTACAAAACAACTTTTGGTAAAAGAAAAGTTAGATATCAATATTTTAAATCAACTTAATGATTTAGCTATATCTAACTATCCTAATAGTGTAACTTTGGTTGTAAATATTATATTTGAATTTCTTAAAGATAAAATATTTGAGGATTTTAAAAATAATAAAAATTTGTTTAAATTTTTAATTTTCTTTAGAAAAATTAACGATTTTTTTTCTGATAATCTGATTATAGACAAAAAAAAAGAATTACATTATGTTTTCACAGAATATTTTAATTTAAAAATATCTGTATGAAAAAAATCTATATTACAACACCAATTTTTTATGTAAATGATTTACCGCATATAGGGCATGCTTACACACAAATTATTTGTGATGCAATCTCAAGATTCTTTAAAAATAAAAAATTTGAGGTTTTATTTACTACCGGAACCGACGAACATGGGCTTAAAGTCGAAAAAGCAGCAAAAAAAAATGGCAAAAAACCTCAAGAGTTTGTTGATGAAGTATCTCAAAACTTTAAAAATCTTGGTAAAAAGCTTGAGATTACAAATACTGATTTTATAAGAACAACTGAAAGTAGACATAAAATATCAGCTATTTGCTTTTGGAAAAACCTCTATAAAAATGATGAAATATATTTGAGTAAGTACGAGGGATGGTATTCAATTAAAGATGAGTCTTTTTATCAAGAGAAAGAGCTTAAAAAAATAAATAAAGATTTTTTTACAAGTGATGGTGAAAAAGTAGATTGGATAGAAGAAGAGAGTTTTTTTTTTAGATTATCAAAATATCAAGACAAATTATTAGATTTTTATGAAATGCACCCGGATTTTATTCATCCTAAAACTAGAATGAATGAAGTGCAGAGTTTTGTAAGCTCTGGGTTAAAAGATCTATCGATATCAAGAACAAGTTTTTCATGGGGTATTCAGATACCTGATACCAAAAATCATATAATGTATGTTTGGATAGATGCACTTACAAACTATTTATCCTCTCTGGGTTATCCAAAATTAGATGCAAATAAATCAGAATTTTGGAAAGAATGTATTCACATTATTGGGAAGGATATTCTCAAATTTCATGCAGTTTATTGGCCAGCTATGCTTATGGCAGCAAAACTTCCACTTCCAAAACGTATTTTTGCACACGGATGGTGGACTAATGAAGGAAAGAAAATTTCAAAATCACTAGGGAATACTATAGATCCAAATAATATGATTGAAAAGTTTGGACTTGATCAATTCAGATATTTTTTACTCAGAGAAGTACCACTTGGAAATGATGGTGATTTTTCTGAAATTTCTTTCATTAATAGAATAAATTCTGATCTTTCAAATAATTTGGGAAATCTTATTCAAAGAGTTACCAAATTTTTAAGTAAGAATTTTGATAATACAATCCCCAGTGAAATTAAATATTTAAAAGATAACAATCACATACTAAAAAATGGATATGAACTTATAACTAAAATTGATAAAATTATGCAGAATTTTGAAATAAGTAAAAGCTTAGAAGAAATTTTTTTCTATATTGATAATCTTAATAAATTTATGGACGAAAGCGAGCCTTGGAATACTTTTAAGAAGGATCCTAAAAAGGCTGGAGATGATTTGACAGTTTTGATAGAAGCTTTTAGGTTGATTGGTATTATTTTACAACCCTTTATTCCAATCGCATCAGCAAAAATATTAGATATCATAAACGTTGAAAAATCTAAGAGAGACTTTACTTTTTTAAATTTAGATAATTCAATAAAAAAAAATCATGTAATCAACTCGCCAATTCCAATATTCCCAAGATATGAAAAATAAAATTGTTGATACCCACTGTCACTTAGATTTTCCTGACTTTGAAGATGATTTAGATAATGTCATTAATAATGCAAAAAAAAAAGGTGTTGATTTCTTTTTAACAATATCAATAAATTTAGAAAAATTTAATCGTATTTATAATATCACACAAAAATACAAAAACGTTTGGTGTAGTACTGGAGTTCATCCTAACAACGTTCCATTAAATTCGAATTCCAATTTATTAGATAAATTAAGGAATCAATTAATTAAAAATATTTCACAAGATAAAGTTATTGGAATAGGGGAGACAGGTTTAGATTTTTTTAGAAATGAAAATAATAAAAAAAATCAATTAGATTATTTTCATACCCATATGGTTGTTTCAGGAGAAACAAAATCACCTTTGATTATTCATACAAGAAGCGCAGATAAAGAAACAATTAACTTTTTAAAGAACTATGCAGTTAAGTATAACATCAAAGGTTTATTACATTGTTTTTCTTCATCTAGAAAATTGGCAAAAATTGCCTTAGATAATGGATTTTATATTTCTTTTTCAGGATTGGCTACTTACAAAAATTCTGAAAATATTCAAGATGTATTAAAATTTATTCCTTTAGATAGATTATTAGTAGAAACTGATTCACCATATCTTTCACCAACACCTCATAGAGGTGAGCGTAATGAACCAGCTAATGTAGTTTATACTTTAAAGAAAATATCAGAAATAAAAAATATTAATTACGAAATGCTGGCAGAAATAACTACAAAAAACTTTTTCTCATTATTTAATAATATAAAAAATGAAAATTGAAGTAACAATTTTAGGTTGTGGAAGTTCTTCAGGAGTTCCTGCGATTGGAAATGAATGGGGAAATTGTAACCCCGACAATCCAAAGAACAGAAGACTAAGGTCATCTATTCTTATTAAAATTAATAATCAAATAATTCTTGTTGATGCCACTCCTGATTTAAGACAGCAATTACTTAGTGCTAATGTAAGATATTTAGATGCAATTTTAGTAACACATTGTCATGCAGACCATATCAACGGAATAGACGATTTTAGGTATTTAAATGTTATCATGAAAAAAGACATCAATTTGTATGCCACCAAGCAAGTAATCGAGACAATAAGAGAAAGATTTTCTTATGTTTTTGAAAAGCTATCCCCCAAAGCTAATGGTTTTTATTATAAACCATGTTTGATTCCTCATGAAATAAATGGTCATTTTGAAATTAATAATTTAAGTATTTTAAGTTTTCAACAGAATCATGGTTTTTCAGAGACAACTGGTTTTAGGATTGGAAACTTTGCATATTGTACAGATGTTACAGAATTTGAAAAATCAGTTTTTGAAAAACTTAGAGATTTAGACCTTTGGATTGTTGACTGTTTTAGATTTGAACCTCATAAATCACATGCACATTTTGAGAAAGTAATGGGATGGATAGATGATTTAAAACCAAAAAAGGTTATTTTAACGCATATGAATAATGAAATTGATTATGATTATATTTCTAAGCAACTACCTAGTAATTGTTTTGCGGGATATGATGGGTTGATTGTAAGAGTCTAATGAAACAACTGATAAATTTGTATAAAAGTAATGAGGTTTTTTTTAATATTTTTTTAATTTCTATTTTTATTTTTATTTTTCTTAATTCAACAATAGGAAAATATGACTTATATGCTCCTGATAGTAATTCTTTTTTACAAGGATCTGATTACAGAACACCTGGATATCCATTTTTTTTAAAATTAATCAAATTATTTAATTCTGATCTTTCATTTCTTCCAATTATTCAGCAATTTATAATTATTTTCTGCGGGGCAGTTTGTTTTCAATGTCTTCATTCAGTAAAAAGGTCAAAGATTATATGGACGATTACTGGAATAGTTTCAATTTGCAATCCAATAATTTGGAAGTACACAAATTTTATTCTTAGTGAGAGTTTATATATTTCAATTTCGTTTCTTTTTATTGGGTTCTTAATCAAAGGTTTAGTATCTAAATCTTTAAAAATAATTTTTTGTGCTAGTCTTATTCTTGGTTTTTTAATTTTAATTAGGCCAGTTGCTTATGCTTATTTAGGATGCCTTTTTTTAATTTTGATTATTAATTTTAACTTTAAAAAAATTCCAATTTTACTTTTACCGTGTATTATGATTATTTTAGCTGTATGTACACATAATTATATTAAAAAAGATTTTTTTTCAACTCAAATATTTGGAGGTTATAATATTATTGGCCATACATCACACCTTATAAAAAATTCCGAAAATGATAAAAACTTTATATTAAAAAAAAAAATTTTGTTTAAGCTAGATGAACTTAACTCTAGAATACCAAGTCCTCCTTATAAAAACTGGAAAGATTTTTTTTGGATTACAACTCTTTCATATAATTATAGTGTTTGGAAAATTATAATTCCTGAAATGGAAAATGAAATTTCAAAAGATGATGAGTTTTCTTCAAGAACTCAAAAAATAAAAAAAATTAATAAACTTTGCTGGGAAATAAGTTTTGATTCAATTAAAAAAAACTCTTATCATTATTTACAAAATGTGATCATTCATTTTAAATCAATGTGGCTAATGCCTTATATGATTTCTGATAAAGATTTAAATATTTTAAGAGGAAAGATTAATCAACTTAGTAATAAGGAAATTTCTATACCAGAAATTTTAGAAAATACTTATGATAAAATTACGATTAATTTAAAAAATTTCTCAATGATTTCATTGTTTATTTTTTCAATTTATACAATTGTTAAGATTTTATTTAAAACAGAATGTATTTTATTTATAATAGCAGGAGTTAGCTCACTTTTAATTAATGCTAATCATTTATTGGTTGCATTAGTTGAACCAGCAATTCCAAGATATATTATGGTAATTTTTCCTCTTTTAACAATTTTATTGAGTGTGATAGTCATGATATTGTTTGAGAAATTTAATTTTATAATTAATAAATATAAGTAATGTGTGGTTTAGTTGGTTTAGTTGACTTCAATAATTCAATTAGTAAAAATCAAATTCATAAGATGAATTGTGAGTTATTGCACAGAGGACCTGATTCAAATGGTATTTGGGTAGAAAAAAACGTTGGTTTTGGTCACACAAGATTAGCAGTTATTGACACAAATTCACGGTCAGATCAACCCATGATGTTAAAGGATAAAAGATATGTCATAGTTTTTAATGGTGAAATTTATAATTTTAAAGAGATAATTTTAAAACTTAAAGAAAATGGTGAAGAATTAGTTACAAAAAGTGATACTGAGGTGATTTTGAAGTCCTATAAAATTTGGGGAGAAAAGTGCGTTGAACTATTTAATGGGATGTTTGCATTTGCGATTTGGGATAGAAAAAAAGAAATACTTTTTTTAGCAAGAGACAGGTTAGGAGAAAAACCTTTATTTTATAAAAATAATGGAGATAAACTTATTTTTTCTTCTGAAATTCATGTTTTAGTTGATAAATTAAAAAATTCAAAAATTAATAATTTAAAAATTTATGAATTTCTGGAAAATAATTATGTCAGTGATTCAAAAACTTTATTTGACGACATTAAACAATTACCTCCGGGTAATATTATGATTAAAAGAAAAGGAGAGAAAGTTAAATTAAAAAAGTACTGGAATTTAATAAGTTTTTTTGAGAATAAAATTGATATATCAAAAAAAATAGCAACAGAGAGATTATTAGAATTATTTGATAATTCTGTAAAATTAAGAATGATATCAGATGTTCCGCTTGGTGTTTTTTTGTCTGGTGGTATTGACTCTGCTGCAGTAGCATTTTCAATGTTACAAAGTTCAAAAAATATTAAAATAATGACTGTTGGGTTTGATGATAATTCATATGATGAGAGTAGGGATGCGGTCCAGACAGCTAATTTTTTAGGATGTGAGTCACATAAAATTTTTATTGAGACAGATCAAAATAAAATAATCAATGCAATTCAATGTGCATCTAAAAACCTTTTAGCAGACAATTCTGCAATACCCTTTTGGTTAATGTCTCATGAAGCAAAAAAGTATGTTAAAGTTTCACTGACTGGTGATGGTGCTGACGAAATTTTTGCTGGTTATGAAACTTATATTGCAGATAAACTTTCCTACAAATACCTAAAGTATATTCCCAAATCTTGTTGGAAAATTATAAATAATTTAATAAAAAAATTATTACCTGTTACTTTTAAAAAAATAAGTACAGATTTTAAAATCCGTCAGTTTACGAATGGAATGCTTTCCAAATGGCCTGAAAGTCATTTTTCTTGGAGAAAAATATTTAATGAAGATGATATGAAGAATTTATTATGTAAGGATTATTTTGATGAATATAAATCTAAATTTAAGTTATTAGATCAAAAATATTTTAAAAGTAACCTAGATGAACTTGATAATGCAATTATATCGGATATTCAAACATGGTTACTAGAATGTTTGCTTGTTAAGTCTGATAGAATGTCAATGGCACATGGTCTTGAAATTAGATCGCCTTTTTTAGATCACAACTTAGTGGAATTTTCTGCAAGCCTTCCATCAACAATGAAACTTAATGGTTTTGATAAAAAATATATTCTTAAACTTAGCCAGCAGAAAAGACTGCATAAAAATATTTTAACAAGAAAAAAAAAAGGTTTTAATGCTCCAATTAACTTGTGGTTAAATACTCTTTTAAAAGAATTTGCAGGAGATATGATTTTTTCTAAAAGATTAAATAATATTTTTAAATCCAATTTTATTAACAAATTATGGAACGATCACCAACGTATGAAAGCAGATAATAGTTTTAAGATCTATAATCTATTGATATTATCAATTTGGTTAGAAAAAAATAATAAATATCTGCATTAATAAGAAATAAAAATGATTTCAATAATCTTACCTGCTTATAACGAAGAAAAGGCTATAAAAAAGTCAATTGAAAAAATTGATCATGTTATGAAGAAAGGAAATTTAAATCCATACGAAATAATTGTTATAGATGATGGATCATCAGATAACACATATACTTTAGCCAAAGAAACTAAAGCTAAAGTATTAAAAAACCCCCATAATTTAGGATATGGAATTTCATTAAAAAAATGTATTGATATAGCAAAATATGAAACCCTTATAATAACCGATGCTGATCTTACCTATCCTGCAGATGCTATTCCGGATTTAATAAAAAAGAAAAATGAAGGATACGATATGGTTGTAGGCCAAAGAACTGGAAAATATTATAAGGAGTCACCAATTAAGTTTCCATTTAGAATAATTTTAAGGTTTTTAGTTGAATATGTAGCTGATAGAAAAATTCCAGATATCAATTCTGGGTTAAGAATTTTTGACAAAAAAACAGCACAAAAATATTTTTCTCATCTGTGTAACACATTTAGTTTTACAACCTCCTTAACACTTGCGTATATGATGAATGGAAAGTTTGTTCATTACATACCAATCAAATATTTTAAAAGAGAAGGGGAAACTAAAGTCAAATTATTCAGAGATTCCTTTAGAACACTTCAATATATAATTGAGGCTGTTATTTTTTATAATCCTATGAAAATGTTTATGCTTTTAAGCTTTTTTTTAATTCTAATTGGCATATTTTCATTAGTTGTTGGAGCTATTTCTTCATTAAATATTTTTTATATTTTAGGTGTAAGTAGTATAATAATTTCAATTTTAACTTTTTGTATTGGATTTCTAGCTGTCCTACTTAAGCAAATTATGTTAAAAAAGTAACCTACTAATAATTTATTATGAATAATACACTAACCTTATTGCAGTTTCTTCACTTATTAATTTACGCTTTGCTCTTATCATGTGGTCAATTTCTTTTTAAATTTGCATCATTAAAAATCAATACAACAAACTTACAATTATTCTTAATTTCAACTATTAACATATATACAATTATTGGTTTTTTATTTTTTTGTTTGTCAGCTTTTATGTGGTTATTTATTCTTAAAACTACCCCTTTATCAGTTGCATATCCATTTATGGCGTTGGGTTTTCTAATAGTTCCAATTGGTTCATATTTTTTTTTCAATGAATCTTTATCTTTAAACTATTTAATAGGTGTTTTTCTTATAATTTCTGGCATTTATCTAACTATAAGCAATTAATCAAAATGCCGCATAATATATATTATGTTAAATAGTATTTACATCAATTACTGTTCTTCCTTTGATATGACCATTTATAATTTTATTTGCCAAATCTGGTAAGTCTGAAATTGATTTTAAGGATTTAATATTTTCAATCACGCCATAGTCTAGGTGATCTTCTAAAAATTTCCACGCTATTATTCTTTTTTGATATGACGCATAAACGCAATCAACACCAGCCAAAGTTATATTTCTTAATATAAATGGAAAAACAGTAGTTTCTAATTTAGAACTTTTAGCAAGTCCAGTACTTGCAATAATGCCATTATATTTAATTTGTGAAATTATTGTTGATAATATATCACCACCAACTGTATCAATAGCTGCATCCCATTTTTCTGATTGTAATGGTTTGCCAGATATTTTAAAATCGTCTCTACTAATTATTTTTTTAGCACCAAGCTCTTTTAAAAAACCTTTATTTTTACCAGATAATGCAGAAACTTGATAACCAAGTTTAGATAATAGATTTACTGCTATACTTCCAACACCCCCAGAAGCACCAGTTACAAGTATTTGAGGGTTATTATGATTTTTTAAATTATCAAGAATTCTTAGTACGCACAGAGATGCCGTGTATCCAGCAGATCCAATTACCATTGATTGTTCGAAATTAAATGTTTTAGGCATTTTTATTAACCAATCTCCATTAACTCTTGCATATTGAGAAAAACCTCCATAATGACTTTCTCCGACTCCCCAACCATTTAAGATAACCTTATCTTTTTTTGAAAATTTAGGATGAGATGACTCGATAACAGTTCCAGAAAAATCAACTCCTGGAATCATTGGGTATTTTTTTACTACGGGAAGCTTACCTGTAATTGCTAATCCATCCTTAAAATTAAAACTACTTTTTTCTATCTTAATAAATACATTACCATTCATTAAATCAGATTTTGTTATTGTTCTAACCTCATGATTTACTTGCTGATGGTTTGAAATATCTAAGAAAAAAGCTTTAAATTTTCCACTCATTTTATTAATTTTAAAAAAATGTAAAATATTATTTAATATCATAAATGATTACTAGATATAGTTTTAATTTATTAATTTAATTTTTTTATTAAAAAAAAAAAATTGTATATATAATTAGTTGTTTAGAATCAATGGTATAGATCATATATATTAAAAAATACTTTATATATATTATTTTTATCAATTAAATATTTTGTATTAAATTAAATAATAAAAAAACGTTAATTATCAGTAAATTTAAATTATTTAATAAAGGAATTTACTTAAATCTAAAAAGTATTAAATTATTTGATAAAATGTTCACTGAAATCGGAGAGATGGCAGAGTGGTCGAATGCACTGGTCTTGAAAACCAGCAAGGATGCAAGTCCTTCCAGGGTTCGAATCCCTGTCTCTCCGCCACTATCTGA
>MDSZ01171898.1_pt1 | contig 14230 bp, 17 predicted proteins | sample 811201 | NCBI WGS metagenome assembly MDSZ01 (sample SAMN05326647, study PRJNA326480) | marine metagenome | isolation source: seawater | place: Indian Ocean: North | collected 2010
ACTTAGTATTGTTTGGATATTTTGCTACAAGTAATTACTTTGGTGATATGACAAATATTAATTTAAAGGAAATGATGTTTAAACAAAGAATCAAAGAGATTGAAGACGATGTGTTACCGTTTGGATTTGTAGATGATGGATCAGAATACATTGCTCAACAGGATCGAGAAGAACATCCATGGGCTATAACATATGAAGAACAGTGGTGAAAATGTTCATTTTGAAATTATTATAAATACTATCAAGTGAAGATTCTTATTATGTTTTGCTTATAATTAGAACACTGGAAAAGGAAAAACAGTCATGGCACTATTTACTCCCTCAGAGTCTCCAGCGATTGTTGTCAAGGAAGTAGATCTTACGGGCGTTGTGCCTAATGTACAATCTACAACTGGCGCATTCGTCGGGAACTTTCGTTGGGGTCCGGTTGAACAAGCTACCCTCATTGATGGTGAGGCAACACTTGCTGAGACTTTTGGATCTCCTGACGATAATGAAGGAAGAGCAGTCGATTTCCTATCGGCGGCGTATTTCTTACGATACTCAAATTCTATGCAAACTGTTCGAGCAATCGACGGTAATGCAAACAACGCAACTGACGTAGCACAAAGCAGTCAGCCCGTTGTAAAAAATCTCGATAATTGGAACGCACAATTAGCGGCTCGAGATAGCGACAATAATGTTTTTGTTGCTAAATGGCCAGGAGCGCTTGGTAATTCATTATCAGTTTCTGTCTGTCCACAATCTGCTGCTGACTCAGCATTTACTAACTGGATCTATAAGGGTAGCTTTGATGCTGCACCTGGTACATCTACTTACGCTACTGGAGTCGGTGCAACAAACGATGAGATGCATGTTGCAGTTGTTGACGAAGACGGTCTATTTACTGGTACACGCGGTTCAATTCTCGAAACATTCCCATTTGTTTCAAAAGCTTCAAATGCAAAATCACCTGATGGTTCATCTAACTACGCAGTAGATGCGATTAGCGGAAAATCAGAATATGTATGGATGGCAGGTTTCGGTGCAGCGGGTCAGTTCGATGCTGACGCCGGTTCAGCCGCAGTCAGTGGTAAAGATTACAGCTCTGAAGTTAGAGATGTAAGAACCACATCACTTGCAAACGGTACAGATGCTAGCACATTATCGGCTGGCAACATAGCTACTGGATTCGATAAATTAGAAGATAAAGACACAATTACAGTAGACTTCTTGATTGCACCTGGCATGAGTTCAAGATCAGATCAAACTACGGTTGTAAATGATCTAGTTACAACAGCCGGAACTACTCGTAAAGATTGTGTTGTAGTTACATCTCCAGCAAGAACAGATATTGTAGATGTAGCAGCAACTGCTACTCAGGTAACAAATGCTGTAACAACAGCGGATACATTTACAAATTCATCTTATCTGGTAGTTGATAATAACTATCTAAAAGTTTACGATAAATATAACGATAAATACCGCTTTATTCCGGCCGCATCTTCTACTGCTGGTATCATGGCTGCAACAGATCTAAATGCTGCACCTTGGTTCTCACCAGCCGGTCCAAGACGAGGTGCATATCTAGGTATTACATCTTTGGCTTCTTCACCGAATAAGTCACAGCGTGATACTTTATATAAAGCAGGCGTTAACCCAATCTCAAACATACCAGGACAAGGTGTCCTATTGTTTGGTGATAAAACAAAATTAGCACGGCCTTCAGCATTCGATAGAATCAACGTTCGAAGATTGTTCCTAACAGTCGAAAGAGCTGTTTCTTTGGCTGCTCGAAATACACTCTTCGAATTTAACGATGAGTTTTCGCGTGCTGAATTCGTAAACATTGTCGAGCCTTTCTTGAGAGAAATCCAAGGTCGAAGAGGTATAACGGACTTCAGAGTTGTGTGTGACGCAACAAATAACACTCAGGCCGTAATCGATAGAAATGAATTTGTTGCTAATATCTTCATTAAGCCAGCACGTTCGGTCAACTACATCACTCTAAACTTTGTAGCTGTAAGAACTGGCGTGGAATTTGAAGAAGTAGCAGGCACAGTATAACAGCGTCAGAGGAGATAACAAATGGCTATTTTAGGAGTTGATGACTTCAAATCCAAGCTGAGAGGTGGTGGCGCTAGACCTAATCTGTTTAAAGCTACTATCAACTTTCCTACTTACGCAAACGGTGATGTAGAAATTACTTCATTCCTTTGCGAGGCAGCTCAGCTTCCAGGTTCTACTATCGGCACTATCGTGATGCCTTTCCGAGGTAGACAATTAAAAATGGCCGGCGATCGTGTATTCGATGTATGGACGCCGACTATTATAAACGACACAGACTTCAGAATTCGTGATTCGATGGAGCGTTGGATGAATGGCATGAACGGTCATCAGACAAACACTGGTCTAACCAACGTCACAGATTACGAAGCAGATCTTATTGTTGAACAAATCGACAAAGATGGATCTACTTTGAAGACTTATAACTTCCGTGGTTGTTTTCCAACTGCAATCTCTCCAATCGATCTGAACTATGCTTCAGAAAACGAAATTGAGAGATTTACAGTAGAATTCCAAGTCCAGTACTGGGAATCTAATACCACTACGTAAGTGAATAAATAAAGGGAAGGGCAGGGCTTTTCTGCCCTTTCTTTACTGTTAAAAGGAATTAAAATGGCAGACAATAGCGGACTTAAATTATTTGGATTTGAAATCCGTAGAGCGAAAGCATCTAGCGGAAAGGATATGCTGCCGTCAATCGTACCTCCTGTAGATGAGGATGGAGCAGGTTATGTTACTGCTGCTGGTGCACATTACGGCACCTACGTAAACATTGGTGATGACGATAAAAAATCCAAAGACGACTTTCAACTTATTCGACAATATAGACAAGTGGCAACACATCCAGAGGTTGATGCTGCTGTAGAAGATATTGTAAATGAATCAGTTACATCTTCAGATACAGAAAAATCTGTATCGCTTGTGCTTGATAATGTTGAAGCACCAGATAATATAAAGAAACAAATTCAAGAAGAATTTGATCAAGTATACTCAATGCTTGAGTTTAATACTTTAGGGCATGACATATACAAGCGTTGGTACGTTGATGGTAGAATGTATCATCACTTAGTTGTAGATGAAAAAAATCCTAAGCTTGGCATTCAAGAAATACGTCCTATAGACGCTGCTAAGATTCGTAAAGTAAAAGAAGTTAAAAAGAAAAGAGATCCAATTAGTGGTGCTTCTATTATTGAAAACGTAAACGAGTTTTTTATCTATCAGGACAAACCAGGAACAACTAAACAGGGAATCAAGATGAGTCCTGATTCTGTGAGTTATGTTACGTCTGGTTTACTTGACGAAGAACGTCGTAAGGTTGTGTCTCATTTACATAAGGCACTAAAACCTATTAACCAATTACGCATGATGGAAGACTCGCTGGTTATTTACAGACTAGCTCGAGCTCCAGAACGTAGAATATTCTATATTGATGTTGGTAACTTACCAAGAGGTAAGGCCGAAGAATACATGAAAAATATTATGGCGAAGTATCGCAATAAATTAGTGTATGATGCTAGCACAGGAGCAATAAGAGATGATAGAAAAAGTATGTCGATGCTTGAAGATTTTTGGCTTCCAAGACGAGAAGGTGGTCGAGGAACTGAGATCTCTACCTTACCAGGCGGTGAAAACCTGGGACAAATCGACGATATCATATACTTCCAAAAACGTCTCTACCGATCGCTTAACGTACCTATAAACAGACTTGAACAAGAATCACAGTTCTCACTTGGTAGATCTACTGAAATTAACCGTGATGAATTAAAGTTTCAGAAGTTTATAGATAGATTGAGATCGCGATTTAATATGCTGTTCTATGGCATACTGAAAAAGCAATTGATCTTAAAAAGTATTATTACTGAGGAAGACTGGGATAACTGGAAAAACAATATTATAGTAGAACATACTCGCGATAATCATTTTACAGAACTCAGGGACGCAGAAATATTGAGAGAAAGAATTCAAACACTTGATCAGATGCAACAATACGTTGGTGAATACTACTCAAAAGAGTGGGTTATGAAAAACGTACTTCAGTTCACTGATGAAGAAATTGAAAACTTAGGTAAACAAATGGATGATGAAGGTCCAACAGACGATGAACCAACTGGAGATGAACAATGAGTATTGAAGATTTAATTGACGATATAACTAATCAAAACTTTGCTAAGGCAGAACCACACTTTCACACTATACTTCAATCAAAAGTAAATGATGCATTAGAAGCTGAAAAGGTTAAAGTGGCTGGACATATTTTTAACGGTGAAGAAGAAGAACAATTAGAACTAGATCTAGAAGATGAAGACGAGGAAGAAGTAGACGTTGATGAAGCTGATGCAGATGAAGAAGTAGAATCTGAAGAGGAAGAAGAAGTAGAAGAAGAAACGTAATGTTATCTTTCGAGCAGTTTATAGAGTCTAATAATCCTAGGATACCCCGTAAGAAGGGTCAACCTGCAAACTCTAAGAAACATTCAGATCTATATACAGATGAGAATCCAAAAGGCACAATTAAAGGTTTAGGATTCAAAGATGTTGAAACTGCTAAAGCAAGCGTTAGTAAAATTAAAAAGTCTGGTAGATCTCACGCACATAAAATTCAGGCTGCGATAGCGATGGAGCAAAGAGCAAGAGTGATGAAGAAAAATGCTGAAGCTGCTGTCTATCGTGCTTATATAAACAAAATGAAGAAGAAAACTAAAGAAAAATAATTTTATTACAAATTTTAATTAGTATAAATAATAGTTAAACAAGGTTTAAAATGAAAACGTTTAAACAGCTGAGGGAAAAAACTCGTGGTAAAATGCCTCCTGGTCAGCATGTTAAAGACATGAAGATTGGGAAGAATCATCTTATGATCCACAAGGACAAAGGGCGATTCATTACCTATATTGATATGGAAAAACTAGACTCTTACCGTACAGCGGCAGAAGCTGAGAAGATGGGTAAAGAGTTTATAAAACAATATAAAGGTTAAGACTATGAAATTAATTGCTGAATATAGCGACAACGATGTTGAAATCATTACCGAGGCAAAAGAGTCTGGCGGTAAAGATTATTTCATCGAAGGCGTGTTCATGCAGGCCGAAAAGAAAAACCGTAATGGTAGAGTTTATCCTAAGCCCATTATGGAAAAGGCTGTTGACAAATACGTTACAGAACAAGTTAGCACTAAGCGTGCAGTTGGAGAGTTAAACCACCCTGATGGACCGACTGTAAACTTAGACAAAGTATCCCACCTCATCGAAGCCCTTGATTGGAAAAATAACGATGTTGTGGGTAAAGCACGCATTTTGGATACTCCAAATGGACAGATCGTTAAGGGTCTGCTTGATGGCGGAGTCAAACTGGGTGTTTCAACTCGTGGTATGGGTAGCCTCGAGCAAAGAAACGGCGCAATGGTCGTCAAGGACGACTTTATTCTTAATACGGTTGATATCGTACAAGACCCATCAGCACCAACTGCTTTTGTTAATGGAATAATGGAAGGTGTTGAGTGGATCTGGAATAACGGCGTTATTGAAGCTCGGGAAATTGAAAAAATGGAGACTGAAATTAAAAAGGCTCCACGAAAGGATCTCTATGAGGTTCAGACTCGTGAGTTTAAGAATTTCCTCTCGTTGCTGAAAAGTAAAACATAAGGAGTCAAACATGACTGATCAAGTAGAAGACCAGGAAGTTGAGCTCGATGACAACGACGTTGTGGAAGAAGCTCATGATCCTAAAAATGCAGAGGCACAATCAGTTGCTTCTGTAGATAAAGCTGGGGATAACACCTCGCAAGCTCCGGCTCGCAAAGGTGATAAAAAGAACAGCGAACCAATGCCAAAGACAAAAGCTGGCATGATTAATGCTATGTATGGCAAAATGAATGGTATGAAAAAAGACCAGCTCATGGCCGCATATGGTAAAATGATGGGAGAAGAAGTATCTGCAGATGATATCGAAGATACAATTATTGAAGATCAAGAACTCGACATTAAAGTTGATTTCTCTGATGACCTAAATGCATTAGTCGAATCTGAGGCAACTCTTTCCGAAGAGTTCAAAGCCAAAACAGCTGTAATTTTTGAAGCTGCGGTAAAAGCAAAACTTTCTCAAGAAATCGATCGTTTGGAAGAAGCGTATAAAGAAGAACTGGAATCAGAACTTGCTTCTACAAAAGAACAGATGGTAGAGAAGGTTGACAGCTACCTCAACTATGTGGTTGAGACATGGATGGAAGAAAACAAACTTGCTGTACAAACAGGTTTGCGTACTGAAATCGCTGAGACATTTATGAACAAGATGAAAGATCTATTCGTAGAGTCTTACGTAGAAGTACCTGAGTCCAAAGTTGACCTCGTCGACGAATTAGCCAGTGCAAATGAAGAGCTTGAAGAAAGCTACAACGATGCAATGGCCAAGTCTATCGCACTTGCTGAAGAGCTAGAAGATCTTAAGCGTGATGCTATCATTCGTGAAGCATCTAAAGATCTAGCAGAAACTCAAGTCGAAAAACTAAAAACTCTTGCAGAAGAAATAGACTTTGAAGATGAAGAAACTTTTGCACAAAAAGTTGCTACTATCAAAGAAACATATTTTGCAAAGAAAACTGCTGAGTCCGCAATCGTGGAAGACACTACAGAGGAAGATACGCCTGCTGTAGAAGTCAGCGATGTAATGTCTCAGTACCTTAACGCAATTCGAAAATCAAATCCTTAAGGAGTTCTAGAAATGGAAACTTATGATCGTTTGGTGGAAAAGTGGAATCCAGTATTAGCAGAAGAATCTGCCGGTACTATCGCTGACAACCACCGTAAAGCAGTAACAGCTGTTCTCTTAGAGAACACAGAAAAAGCTCTTCAAGAAGAGCGCGCACAAATGAACTTTTTGTCAGAAGCACCTGCAACTTCTGTATCTAATGCATCTGTATCAAACTGGGATCCAGTATTGATTTCATTAGTACGTCGTGCAGCACCTAACATGATTGCTTATGACGTTGCAGGCGTTCAGCCGATGACTGGTCCAACAGGACTGATCTTCGCAATGAAAGCTCGCTACACAAGTGGTACAACAAGTTCAACTGAAGCTCTATTCAACGAAGCAGACACTACATTCGCTGGTGACTCTGCAGATACTCAGTCCTCATCACCATCAGGTCTTGACGGAATCGATCCAGCTGCTGGTAACGTTGCTGGTGACTCATCACTTGACTCAGAACGAAGCCTTACATTCGGCGACGGTATTGACACTGGTCGGGCTGAACTTTCAGGTGCATTCCGTAACATGGGCTTCACCATCGAAAAATCAACTGTGACTGCGAAGTCACGTGCGTTGAAAGCGGAATACTCTCTAGAACTAGCACAAGACTTGAAAGCAATTCATGGTCTTGATGCTGAGACAGAATTGGCAAACATTCTGTCAACAGAGATCTTAGCGGAAATTAACCGTGAAGTAATCCGAACAATCAACTCACAAGCTAAAACTGGTGCAGGTCAATCCTCAACAGCAATCAACGGTATCTTTGACATGTCAACAGATGCTGACGGTCGTTGGTCAGTTGAAAAATTCAAAGGCTTACACGTACAAATCGAACGAGATTCAAACGTGATTGCAAAAGAAACACGTAGAGGAAAAGGTAACTTCATTATCTGTTCTTCAGACGTTGCTTCTGCTCTAGCAGCTGCAGGTTCTTTGGATTATGCTCCGGCACTTTCAACTAACTTGAATGTTGATGACACAGGTAATACATTTGCAGGTGTTATGAACGGTAAAACACGAGTCTATATTGACCCGTATTCAACAACTGATTACGTAACTGTAGGTTATAAGGGTACTAACCCATATGACGCAGGTGTTTTCTACTGTCCATATGTACCGTTAACAATGGTACGTGCGGTTGGTGAGAATGACTTCCAGCCAAAAATTGGTTTTAAAACTCGTTACGGCATGGCGTCAAACCCATTCGTAGGTTCAACACCAGCAAATGGTCTTGCAACAGCGAAAACAAACCAGTACTACAGAATCTTCCGTGTTGACAACATCATGGCATAAGATTAAGTATCACTAGCTCGATACTAACTAGGGTCGCTTCGGCGGCCCTTTTTTTTATTTTAATTTAAAAAAGGTTTTGTTTGTTTTCAACTACTTATGAAAAAAAAGCGTAAGTTATTGTTTTTAAACGAAACAAAAAGGTGTACATTCCCTAGAAACTGTTGTATAAAGGATATATCAGATAAAGGAAAAACCAAATGTCAGTAAAAACTCTAATAGATCAAACATTCAGCTACGCACAAACAAACAAAGATCTTAAAGATCTATATATGAGCGATTGTAAATCTTTCTTAGCAGTACATTTTCACCTTGGAATGAAGCAGTTTAAAATGGCTTCAGCATTAGTAGACGAAATGGATACTGAACCACGTGAGCAAATCTGCATGGCGATTGCTGAAGAATACGGTAATGACTTTTTAGTAGAAAACTTTGGTTACGAGGTAGCTTAATGTATAAAATGGCATTCACATTTTGGCGCAATGATTATGGCTGGTGCGAAACAACTTTGCACGGCGCAACAAAGGAAGACGTGTACGAATCAGCTAGACAATGGTCACTCAAAGCTTGCCCAGAGAAAGAAGGTCACTTTACAATATCGGCCTTATGGGAAATGATACCTAGAAAATGCATGCCTGGGTTTCACATGAAAAAGGTAGGCTGCTGAAAAGCAGCCTTTTTACTTATATAAATAGATGTAAGCAGAACGGAAAAAGAATATGCCTACATTAAATCCAGCAGTTACTGTAGAAGTAAGTACTACGAGCTCACAAAGCCAGCTCAATAATATTAACTACCTACAGCCAAACGCGTTTAAACTTTCAATTGATCGAAAGAACTTTCCTAACCTAGAGTTCTTTGCTCAATCTGTGCTACATCCAGACACATCTCTTACCGCAGCAGAACTTCCACATCTACGTGTGGCAAATGTACCTTTTGCTGGAGATACACTTCGGTTTGGCGAACTATCTGCAATGATTATTCTTGATGAGAATATGAACTCATACATTGAAATGTACAATTGGATTACTCGTATCGTTCAACAGGATTATAAATCGCCACTAAATAGATCTCAGCAGATACCACCAACCAATGCTGATATTACTGTGTCTGTTTTGTCTAGCCATAATAATACTACACGAAAAATTAAATATAAAGATTGTATACCAACTGGTCTTGGTAACATAACATTTGAATCGACTACATCTGAATCTTTCCTTACGTATCCCGCTAATTTTAGATTCTCTTACTTTGAAATTTCTTAACTGAAATAGGAACATTATGATTGACTTGAAAACTATTCTTGCTATGTGGCAAGAGGATTGCATTATTGATAACAGCAAACTAGATGCTACTTCTAGAGATACTCCTAAATTACATGCTAAATATCTTCAGCTACTAGCCGAGGCTAAGCTTATGAAGAAGAAGGCAGAGTTTACGCAGAAAAATCTGCTCAAAGAAAAATGGCTTTATTATAATGGTAAAATGGATCAAGATGAATTAACTGAAAAGGGTTGGGATCCTGATCCTTTTAATGGGTTGCGTATTCTAAAAGGTGAAATGGATTACTACTATGATTCGGATCCTGAGATCCAGCAGTCCGAGGAAAAAATAGAATACTGGAAGACAGTTATAGATAGTCTTACAGATATAATTGATAACTTAAAATGGAGACATCAAACTATTTCCAATATGATTCGTTGGAGGCAGTTTGAACAAGGCGATTGATGGCAGACTTTAAAGTTCAGCTAAAAGATTATAGTATGATGTATGTTGACTGCGAACGTGGTCCTGCTCAAGAACTATCCGAGTACTTTTCATTCTATGTTCCAGGTTATAAGTTTATGCCTGCGTATAAGAATAAAGTATGGGATGGTAAGATACGTTTATATAATAATCTTACAAACGAATTAAACGCTGGATTGTTTCATTACCTTCGTAAGTTTTGTACTGAAAGAGGATATACATATGAATTAGAAGAATCCGATTACGGATCTCCTACTGATAAAAATGTAGTCGATCAAAAAGTATTTGACCAGTTTCTTCAAGTATCACACCTTCCGTTTCCACCAAGAGACTATCAGTACGACGCTGTTATTCGTTCTTTAATTTCAAATAGAGCGATACTGTTATCACCAACTGGATCCGGTAAATCATTTATCATTTATTTGATTATGAAATATTGGATGAGTATGGTAAATGAAAAAGACAAAATTCTGATTATCGTACCGACTACTTCTTTGGTTGAACAGATGTATACTGACTTCAAAGACTATGGAATGTTAGTTGAGAACGCATGTCATAGAATTTATTCTGGTAAAGACAAAACCACCGACAAGCGTGTTATTATTTCTACATGGCAATCAATATACAAATATCCAAAGAAATGGTTTGAACAATTTGGTATGGTAATAGGAGATGAGTGCCACGGATTTAAATCTAAGTCTCTGTCATCAATAATGAATAAGGCGACAAAGGCAAAGTATAGGTTCGGCACAACTGGCACACTCGACGGCACGCAGACACATAGACTCGTCCTTGAGGGATTATTTGGTCCTGTGCATCAGGTTACCATGACTAAAACGTTACAAGACGAAGGAACATTGGCTCCTTTAGATATTAAAGTACTTTTATTAAATTATAAAGAAGAAGTGAGGAAAGACTTTGGCAACAAAACATATCAAGACGAAATTGAATTCATTATTGGAAATAATATTCGTAATAGGCTTATTCGGAATCTCGCTCTGGATGCTAAGGGAAATACTCTTGTCTTATTTAATCGTGTGGAGGCTCATGGAAAGCCTCTCTATGATTTAATAAATAGTAAGGCAGAGGAAGGAAGAAAAGTTTTCTTTGTATCCGGTGAAGTAGCAACTTCAGATAGAGAAGCAATTCGTAAAATAGTGGAGAAACAGAATGGAGCAATTATTGTTGCAAGTCTTGGTACCTTTAGTACTGGTATTAATATTCGGAATCTGCACAATATCGTGTTCGCTAGCCCGTCAAAGTCTCAAATTAAGGTTTTACAATCTATCGGACGAGGGTTACGCAAATCCGATGATGGACGTGAAACAACACTCTACGACATAACTGACGACTTACACTGGCATAATAGAAAAAATTACACGTTACTTCATGGTGCAGAACGTATAAAAATATATGACAAAGAACAATTTAAATATAAAGTCATTAAGGTAGACATATGACCGAAACAATCGTAAAACAATGCTTACTCACAACCGGTGATGAAATTGTGTGCGAGGTTGTTGATTGGAACGATGATGAAGGTCCTGGTCTTGTCATACGTAACCCTTTGAAAGTAGTTACGGTAGATAGACCTGATGGATTACGATATCATATTTTTCGGCCTTTAATGATTATGCAACTAGAAGAAGGAACGTTTCAAACTTTAAACGCAGAACACATTCTTGTAGAAGCAACTCCTATAAAAGAAGTGGTAAAAGAATATTACAACGCGCTAAATGTAGAAAATGATGAACGTACACCAATTGATGGCGACGAAAAATTTAAAAAGTATATGAAAAAAATTACTAAAATCCTAGATGGAGAAGATGACAGCGATGAAGATAATGTAATTAAATTATTTCCCACACCAGGTAAAGATAAATTACATTAGTACTCCAGCCCACCATAAAGGATACCTTTAAATTATATACAGTTTTGCCGGATTGTAAACCCCTAAAACGTAAAAAAATAAATTTTTTTAGTTTACTTTTATTAAAAAATAGTATAGAATAGAAATATTGAATGAGGATATATTATGGCCAAGAAGAAAAGCATTCACTACGTAAATAACAAAGAATTCTCACAAGCAGTTGTTGATTATTGTACGGTAGTGAAGGAAGCAAAAGAAAAAGAATCTGCGCTTCCAGTAGTTCCTAATTACATCGCACAATGCTTTCTTAAAATTGCCGAAGGCTTATCACATAAATCTAATTTCATACGTTACACTTATCGTGAAGAGATGGTAATGGACGCAGTTGAGAATTGTCTAAAGGCTATTGAAAACTATAACATTGAAGCTGCTACACGATCAGGTAACCCTAACGCATTCGCGTATTTTACTCAAATTTCTTGGTACGCATTCTTACGTCGTATCGCAAAAGAAAAGAAACAACAAGACATTAAACTCAAGTACCTATCACAATCTGGTATTGAACAGTATGTATTCGGAGACGTTGAAGATAAAGCTGCTAATAATGCTGTACAGTTATTTGTCGATCAACTCAAAGATCGTATTGATAAAGTAAAAGAACGTGATACAGAGTTTCGTCAATACGTACAAGAAGAAAAGACACGTAAGAAACGAGTTATGCGTGTTGATTCTGATCTACAAACATTTATGGATGATGAATGAAAATAGCTATATTGAATGACACTCATTGTGGTGTTCGCAATTCTTCTGATATTTTTTTAGATAATGCAGATAAATTTTATAATGAAGTATTTTTCCCCTATCTCTTAGAACATAATATAAAACATATTCTTCACCTTGGTGATTACTATGACAATCGTAAGTTTATTAACTTTAAAGCACTTACACGTAATCGTAAGATGTTTCTTCATAAGTTACGTGAGTATGGTATCACTATGGACATTATATGTGGTAACCATGATACGTACTACAAGAATACAAATGACTTGAATTCATTAAAAGAATTACTTGGCCATTATATGAATGAGGTACATATCGTAAATAATCCTACAGTCTTAGAATATGACGAACTAAAGATTGCAATGGTTCCATGGATTAATCCTGAGAATGAAAAAGAATACATAGAATTTATTAAAAAATGTGATGCTCCTATCCTTGGTGCTCATTTAGAACTTGATGGTTTTGAAATGATGAAAGGTATTGAAAGCACACATGGCATGGACCCTTCTATCTTCGATAGATTCGAGATGGTGTTATCAGGACACTATCATACAAAATCAAACAAAGGTAATATCCATTACCTTGGATCACAAATGGAGTTTTTCTGGAATGACGCCCACGACAAAAAATACTTTCACATCTTGGATACATCAACACGTGACCTTACTCCTATCCATAACCCTCATACTTTGTTCCATCGGATCTATTATGACGATGTGGTGGCTGATTTCGGAGATTATGACGTTACATCACTAGACAATAAATTTGTAAAAATTGTAGTAATTAATAAAAATGACCTATTTACATTCGACCGATTTGTTGATAGAATACAGAATAGGAAAATATATGAACTCAAAATTCAAGATAATTTTTCAGAATTTATTGGAAGTAACGTAGAAGATGAAAGCGTATCTCTCGAAGATACAACATCTCTCGTTAATACATACATTGATAACGTGGAGACAGAGTTGGATAAAGATCGTATCAAAAAAGAAATGAATGATCTATATGTGGAAGCACAGACACTCGAAATAGCATGATAAAATTTACCACCTTAAAGTGGAAGAATTTCCTTTCTACAGGAAATGCTTTTACCACAGTAGACTTTACTGACTCAAAAACTACACTAGTTGTAGGCCATAATGGCGCAGGCAAATCGACTATGCTTGATGCTCTAGCATTTGCATTATTCGGTAAAGCACACAGAAATATTAGTAAGCCTCAACTTCTTAATTCGATTAATAATAAGAATTGTGTAGTTGAAGTTCAATTCAATGTGTCTGGCTCGAACTATAAAATCGTTCGTGGTATCAGACCAAACATATTCGAGATTTGGAAAGACGGGACTATGATAAATCAGTCCTCTCATTCCAAAGAGTACCAGAAGATCCTCGAGCAAAACATCATTAAGCTTAATCATAAAAGCTTTCACCAGATCGTCGTGCTCGGCAGTTCCTCCTTCATTCCCTTCATGCAACTTGCAGCAGGCGCTAGGCGTGATGTTATCGAGGATCTTTTGGACATTAATGTATTCTCTAAGATGAATACTATTCTAAAAGAAAAGAATGGTTTACTCAAAGAAGATATAAAGTCTACAGAATATGATTTAGAACTCGCAAAAGAAAAGATTGACTTACAATCAAAATATATTAAAGAGGTTGAAAGTCTAAGTAACGATCAGATTGAAAGTAAAGAACTTGAAATAAAAGATGTTAATGAAGAGATTCAAACATTACAAACAAGTAACGCTACTTTG
>MDSZ01088919.1_pt1 | contig 14229 bp, 15 predicted proteins | sample 811201 | NCBI WGS metagenome assembly MDSZ01 (sample SAMN05326647, study PRJNA326480) | marine metagenome | isolation source: seawater | place: Indian Ocean: North | collected 2010
CGCACGGGGCGGACGAGCCCTATGTGCATTTCATCGCCGATGATCTGAAGAGCTTTCTTTCGGCCCTTGCCATTCCGGCCTGAAAGGTCGATATCTGCAACAGGACACCGGCAGGCCGCGGCTTTCGTGCAGCCCGCCATCATGTCAGCAAGAAACGGAGACCAGTATGGACATGGCGCAACTGGAACAGGACATCAACGCCGCCTGGGATGACCGCGACGCAATCAGCGCGGCGACCACCGGCGCGGTGCGCGACGCGGTCAACGCGGCGCTTGCCATGCTGGACAACGGCACGGCCCGCGTCGCCGAACCGCAGGGCAATCACCAGTGGCATGTGAACCAGTGGCTGAAGAAGGCGGTTCTGCTGTCCTTCCGGCTGAATGACATGGCGGTGATCCCCTCCGGCACCCAGTATCCGGGAAGCGGCGAAGCCGCATGGTGGGACAAGGTGCCGTCGAAATTCGCCGGCTGGGGCGAGGCCGAATTCCGGGACGCCGGGTTCCGCGCCGTCCCCGGATGCGTCGTCCGCCATTCGGCGCATATCGCCGCCGGCGCGGTGCTGATGCCAAGCTTTGTCAATCTCGGCGCGCATGTCGGCAGCGGCACCATGGTCGATACCTGGGCGACGGTCGGCTCATGCGCGCAGATCGGCAAGAATGTGCATCTGTCCGGCGGCGCCGGAATCGGCGGTGTCCTGGAACCGCTTCAGGCCGGCCCGGTGATCATCGAGGATGACTGCTTCATCGGTGCCCGTTCAGAGGTTGTCGAGGGCGTGGTTGTCGAACAGGGCGCGGTCCTTTCGATGGGCGTGTTCATCGGCGCCTCGACCAAGATTGTCGACCGTGTCACCGGCGAGGTGCATATGGGCCGGGTGCCGGCCTATTCGGTGGTGGTGCCGGGAACGCTTCCCGGCAGGCCGCTTGCCGACGGCTCGCCCGGACCGTCGCTGTCCTGTGCTGTGATCATCAAACAGGTTGACGAGAAGACCCGCTCGAAGACCTCGGTCAACGACCTCCTGCGCGACTGATGGTGCCGGCGCCGTCGCATGCTGTCGAACTGGCGCAGCGGCTGATCCGCTGTCCGTCGGTGACGCCGCACGAGGGTGGCGCGCTCGACTTGCTTGAGAGCGAGCTGACGGCGCTCGGTTTTGCCTGCACGCGGCTTCCCTTTGGCGAGGGCGCGGAGCGGATCGACAATCTGTTGGCGCGTATAGGTGATGGCGGCCCGCACCTGTGTTTCGCCGGCCATACCGACGTGGTGCCGGTGGGCGACGTGGCTGCCTGGACGCATGGCGCTTTTGACGCTGAGATCGTCGATGGCCGTCTCTATGGGCGCGGCGCGGCTGACATGAAGGGCGGGATCGCCGCCTTTGTCGGCGCGGCGGCGCGGGTGCTCAGGACGCCCCCCGACGGGTCGATCAGCCTTCTGATCACTGGTGACGAGGAAGGCGATGCCGTCAACGGCACGGTGAAGATGGTGGAATGGGCGCGCGCCAACGGCCAGCATCCCGATGCCTGCATCGTCGGCGAGCCGACAAACCCGTATCTGCTTGGCGATGTCATCAAGAATGGCCGCCGCGGCAGCCTGTCCGGCCATCTGACGGTGACTGGCCGCCAGGGTCATGTCGCCTATCCGCATCTTGCCGACAATCCGGTGACCCGCCTGCTGGCGATGCTGGCACCGGTGAATGGCTGCGAGCTGGATGGCGGCACGCCGCATTTCGACCCCTCGACAGCGCATGTAACCACCATTGATGTCGGCAATCCGGCGACCAATGTCATTCCGGCGCAGGCTGAGGCGAAATTCAACATCCGCTTCAATACGGAACATAGCGCCGCCGGTCTGATCGGCTGGCTGGAAGAGCATTTCGCGCGTGTGGGCGGCGACTGGACGGTCGGCTGGAAGGCAAATGCCGACCCGTTCGTCACCGATCCGGGGCCACTGACCGACCTTCTTGCCGACGCTGCCGAAGAGGTGACAGGCCGCCGCCCAACCCTGTCAACAGGGGGCGGCACCTCGGATGCGCGCTTCATCACACATCTCTGTCCGGTTGCCGAATTCGGCCTTGTCGGCAAGACCATGCATCAGGTGGACGAACATGTGGCCACAGATGATATCGACAGCCTCAGCCAGATTTACGAGACTTTCATGACGCGGTTCTTTGGCGGGGCACAGGCATGACCGAGAATGATTACTCGCTGGCACCGTCGCGGCTGTTGAACCTGACCGGGCACACGCTGCTGATGATGCTTGGCAGGCGGCCGATGAGCGGCACCTTCGCCTTTGACGCGCCGGCAGTCTGGCAGGCCATCTGGGCCTCGGTGATCTTCACCTTTGTCGTCTCGATCTATCCGGGGGTGCGAAGCGGCGTCGCGCTGCTGATCGCCAATCTGCTTCTGCAGCTTGTCGCCGTGGTGCTTCTGGTGCTGCTGCTCGTGGTGATCCTGCGCAATGCCGGGCTGGCAAGCCGCGTCTTTGCCTTTGTCGTGCCGTTCCTGTGGGTCGAGAATGTCCAGCATCTGGTTGGCGGGCTGATCCAGAACCTGGTGATCCTGACCGGTGACGGCACCATGCTGATCCTGCTGACACCGCTGATCTTCTGGACCGTCTACTGGCTGTGGCGGATCGGCCGCGACCAGCTTGGCCGCGGCGGATGGTTCGCCACCGGGCTGCTGTTCCTGTCCTTCGTGATTGATGCCGGGCTGTTCCTGTTCGTGCAGTCGCGGGTTCAGATCCCGCTGGGATAGGTCACGCCCGTCAGATACAGCCCCTCCGGCGGGGCCGTCGGCCCAGCCGCCGACCGGTCACGTGCCGCCAATGCCGCCGCGACGTCATCGCCTGTCCATTTTCCGCACCCCACCCTCGCCAGCGTGCCGACAATGTTGCGCACCTGATGATGAAGGAAGGACCGTGCCGCGGCATGGATATGGATTTCCGCGCCCTCTGTCTTGATTCGCAGTTCGTCGAGCGTACGCACCGGGCTTTCAGCCTGACACTGGCTTGCCCGGAAGCTGGTGAAATCATGCCGCCCGACAAGATGCGCCGCCGCCGCCTGCATCGCCGCCGCGTCCAGCCCGGCGCGGTGATGCCAGACACGGTTCCTGTCGAGTGCCGGCGGCTGCCGCCGCGGCAGGATGCGGTAGAGATAGCGCCGTCCGGTGGCGGAAAAGCGGGCATGGCTTTCGGCATCGACTTCGCGCGCCTCGCGGATTGTCACCGGATGGTCGCCTGTCAGCGCGTTCAGCGCCTCCATCACCCGGCCGGCATCGAAATTGTCGGGGACATCCAGATGGGCCACCTGGCCCATGGCATGTACACCTGAATCGGTCCGCCCCGCCCCCTGTACCAGCACATCGCCGCCTGTCAGCTCAGCCGCCGCCTCTTCCAGAACCTGCTGCACTGACAGGCCGGTCACCTGCCGCTGCCAGCCGACAAAGGGCGTGCCGTCATATTCGATGGTGATGAAGATGCGGCGGGTCATCTGCTGTCGCCCGCGGCCGCTGTCACAAGGCTGCCCGGCTGCACAGGCGTGCCGTTCAGGAAGTCGCGCGCCGGCATGGCGCGTCCACCGGCAGGCTGCAGCTCGTCCAGAACCAGCACGCCATCGCCTGTGGCCATCCGCATGCCGCCATCCGCATCAGGTCCAAGATAGGTGCCGGCGGGTGCATTGCCTCCGTCATTGGTGGCAAGGCGGGCATCTCGCACCCTGATCCGGCCTTTCGGCCCGTTGAACCAGGCCCCGGGGACCGGCGTAAAGGCGCGGATATGACGGTCGATCTCGGCCGCCGCGCGATGCCAGTCGATCTCGGCCTCGGCCGGAGTGATCTTGCGGGCATAGCAGGTGGCGCTGTCATCCTGCGGCGTGGCGCGGTCCAGAATGTCCGGCAGCGCGTCCACCGTCTCGCCGAGAAGATCGGCATTGATCTGCGCCAGCCTGTCGTGAAGCGTGCCGGCATTGTCATCGGCGCTGATGGCGCAGCGCCGGCTTGCCAGAACCGGTCCGGTATCCAGCCCCTCTTCCATCAGCATGGCGCAGATACCGGTCTCGGCATCACCGGCGGCGATGGCCCGCTGGATCGGGGCGGCCCCGCGCCAGCGTGGCAGAAGCGAGGCATGGCCGTTGACGCAGCCAAAGCGCGGCATCGCCAGAACCGTCGCCGGAAGCAGCAGGCCATAGGCCACGACAACGAACAGATCGGCCTGCAGCGCGGCAAGCGCCTCCTGGTCGGCGCCGGTCTTCAGGCTGACCGGGTGGCGCACCTTCATGCAAAGGGCGTCGGCGTGGGCGGCAAGCGGTTGCGGTGTCTCGCGCATGCCGCGTCCGGACCGGCGCGGTGGCTGCGTATAGACGGCCAGAATGTCGTGTGACCCGGCAAGCCGGTCGAGCGCCGGAACAGCGAATTCCGGACTTCCCATGAAGACGATGCGACGGCGTGCCATGAGGGCTAGCCGCGGCCGGCGGCGTGGCGAAGGTCCTTCAACGCCTTGCGCACGATCATGTCGCGCTTCAGCCGCGAGATATGGTCGATGAACAGCACCCCGTCCAGATGGTCGATCTCGTGCTGGACACAGGCGGCCAGAAGCCCTTCGCAATGCAGCATCTGCTCGTTGCCGTCGACATCGAGATAGCGCACATCGACATGCGCCGGGCGTTCGACATCGGCTGTCTGGTTCGGGATCGACAGGCAGCCTTCTTCAAGGACCGAACGCTCCTGCGAGCTGGCGACGATCTCGGGATTGATCATCTTGTAGAGTTCCGGCTCCTCGTCGCGGCCGCAATCCATCACGATGATCCGCTCGGAGATGTTCACCTGCGGGGCGGCAAGCCCGATTCCGGGGGCGTCATACATGGTCTCGGCCATGTCATCCAGAAGCTGGCGGGTGCCATCCGTGATCTCGGCGACCGGTGATGCGACCTTGCGGAGCACCGGGTCAGGAATCAGGATGATAGGTATCAGCGCCATGGGATGTTGCCCTGCCTGTGTCGGGGTCAAGGCCTTTGAAGTAGGTCAAGGCGTGGCGGCAGTCAAGTTGCAGTCACGCCGCCGGCATGCCAGACTCGGGCCACGTCGCGACCCTGTCCGGAGGGCTTTCATGGCCATTGACACCCTTCTCCTGCTGCTGCTTCTGGCGGCTGTCATCATTCTGATCCTGCGCCAGATGCTGGCGAAGACCGGATCGGGCGACGGCGAATCCCTGGCCGAGCTTCGTGGTCAGCTGGCGCAGCTGGCGACGCAGTCCGGCGCGCTGCAGCAGACGGTGGCCTCGGCCATGCAGGAAAGCGAGGGGCGACTCGGCTCGCGGCTGGAACAGTCGCTTCGCGACCAGAATGAACGGACCAACCGCTCGCTCACCGGCATGGCGGAAAAGCTGGCGGTGATCGAAAAGGCGAATGAACATATCTCGGCCCTGTCCGGCCAGGTAACGGACCTTCAGAATATCCTGTCGAACAAGCAGGCGCGCGGTTCCTTCGGCGAGGTGCAGCTGGAAAATCTGGTGCGCGACGCGCTTCCTGAGTCGGCCTACGCCTTCCAGCACACGCTTGGCAATGGCCGCCGGGTTGACTGTTTCATCGAGATGCCCTCGCCCCCGGGATCGATCTGCATCGATTCGAAATTTCCGCTGGAATCCTTCCGCGCGCTTGCCGGCGCGGCGGACGAGGCGGCCCGCACCGCCGCCAGACGCGCCATGGAAACGGATGTGAAGAAACATATCGGTGACATCGCCGAGCGCTACATCATCCCCGGCGAGACGGCCGGAAGCGCCATCATGTTCCTTCCCTCCGAAGCCGTTCATGCCGAGATCAACCTGCAGCTTCCAAGGCTTGTCGAGGAAAGCCGCCGCAAGCGTGTCTATATGGCCGGGCCTGACAATCTGATGCTGCTTTTGCATACGGTGCGCGCCATTCTGCGGGATGCCCGCATGCATGAGGCCGCCGGCCTGATCCAGGCCGAGGTTGATACGATGATGCAGGATGTCGGGCGGCTCGACGAAAGGGTGCGCAAGCTGGCGACGCATTTCGGCCAAGCGGAAAAGGATATCGAGGATATCCAGACATCGACCCGCAAGATCACCTCGCGCGGCAACCGCATCACCCAGATCGATGTCAGCGAGGGCGAAGCCGCCCGCCCCGGGCTTCCCCAGGACAGCGAGCAGACGGACAGCGGCTAGTCGCTGCCAAGCCTTGATCGGGCCTTGAGCGCCTGGGCCAGCGTCCCGTCATCGAGAAAATCAAGCTCGCCGCCGACCGGCACCCCGTGCGCCAGCCGCGTGACCTCGACCGACAGCGGCGCCAGCCTCTCGTGAAGATAATGCGCTGTTGTCTGCCCCTCCACCGTCGCCGGAAGGGCGAGGATCACCTCGTCGACGCCGTTGCCGGCGCGGCTCACCAGCCGTTCGATGTTGAGCTCGGCCGGTCCGCGCCCGTCGATCGCGCTCAGCGTGCCGCCAAGGATGTGGTAGAGGCCGCGAAAGGCCGCCGCGCGTTCCATCGCCCAGAGATCGCCGACATCCTCGACGACGCAGATCAGCCGCCTGTCGCGCTGCGGGTCGCGGCATAGCCGACAGGTATCGCCGGTATCCAGATTGCCGCAATCGGCGCAGTTGCGAACGGCGCGTGCCACCTGACCCAGGTCATCGGCAAGCGGCAGCATCAGGGTTTCACGATTCTCCAGAAGATGCAGGACGGCGCGCCGCGCCGAGCGAGGTCCAAGCCCCGGAAGCCGCGCGAGACGGCGAATCAGCGTGTCGAGCTGTGCGTCCATCGCGCCGCGCTCAGAACGGCAGCGACATGCCGGGCGGCAGGGGCATCCCGCCGGTGATGTCCTTCATCTTCGCCGCCATCGCGGCGTCAGCCTCGGCGCGGGCATTGTTGGCGGCAAGGCGGATCATGTCCTCAAGCATGCCGATATCCGCAGGATCGACAGCCGCCGGGTCGATCTTCACGCCACGCATCTCGCCCTTGCCGGTCACGGTGACCTGCACGGTCCCGCCCCCCACGGCAGCGGAAAATTCGGTATCGGCCATCTCCTGCTGCAGCGCTTCCATGCGTGACTGCATTTCCTGAACCTTCTTCATCATGCCGGCCATGTTGCGCATCATGATCTCGGATCCTCGTCTTCCTGCCCGGCGGGTTTGACAGACTCGATCTCGGCCCCCGGAAAGGTCTCGAAGATCGACTTCATGATCGGGGCCTCGGCAAGCTCGTCGCGCTGCTGCCGGCGCACCGCCTGGCGGTCCTCGGTGATGGTTCTGCCGCCCGGACCCTCCGACAGGCTGACCATCCAGCGGCTGTCGGTCCAGCGAGTCAGCTGGCGTGCCATATCACCGGCAAGGCTGTCAGGCGCGCCATCGGTCAGGCTGATCTCGAGCAGGCCCGGCTGCAGCCTTACAAGCCGCACATGCGTGCGGATCAGCGACGCAAGGAGCGGCTGGTCATGCCTGTCGGCAAGATCGCTGATCTCCAGCAGGCTTGTCGGCTGCGGCGGGGTGTCGGTCTCGGGCGCGCTGTGCGGCGCTGCCTCTGGCGGGGCGGCGGGCACCTCACCTTGCGCCGCCATCATCATCGCCGGTGGCGGATCGGCTGTTGGATCGGCTGGCGGGACGGTCGGATCGGCCAGTGGTTCGGCTGGTGCCTCGGCGTCCCCCCCGATCGGGGCTTCGGGCATCACCGGGGTCTGCGCCGGCGCTGCCGGCTGGCCGGGTGTGGGCGGCTCGGTGCCGGCCAGCTTGCGCACAATCTCGCCCGGTGTCGGCATATTCGCAAGATGCGCCAGCCGGATGACCAGCATTTCCGCCGCCGCGGCCGGCTGTGGTGCCGAGGTGACCTCGCCATGGCCCTTCAGCAGCATCTGCCAGGCGCGGCCAAGCCGGGCGATGCCAAGCTCGGCAAGGTCGGACACAGGAGCCCTTTCAACTTCGAGAAGCGTGTCGAGACTGCCGCCGGCGGCCTTCAGGCTGGCGCGGTGTACCAGGTCCAGAAGATCGGCGATGACCATTTCAGGCTCCGCCCCGTTGGCCATGGAAGACGCCAGCGCGGCAAGAGCAGCTGCCGCATCGCCTGTCATCGCGGCTCCCAGGATGGTGATGGAGTCCTGCCGCCCGGGACGGCCAAGCATGTCGGCAATCCCCTCGGCGCTGAGCGCGTCCGCCGTCATCGCCGCCGCCTGGTCGAGAAGCGACAGCGCATCACGGACCGAGCCTTCGGCGGCCCGCGCGATGGCGCTGATGGCCTCGGCGTCGGCGCTGATGGATTCGCGCTCGCAGATTCCGGTCAGATGGGCGGCAAGCTCGTCCGCCGGCACCCGCCGCAGATCGAATCGCTGGCACCGTGACAGGATGGTGACCGGCACCTTGCGAATCTCGGTGGTGGCGAAGATGAACTTCACATTGTCGGGCGGCTCCTCAAGCGTCTTCAGAAGCGCGTTGAAGGCGCTCTTCGACATCATGTGGACCTCGTCGATGATGTAGATCTTGAATCGCGCCGAGACCGGCCGGTAGCCGACCCCCTCGATGATCTCGCGGGCGTCGTCAACACCGGTATGGCTTGCCGCGTCGATCTCCAGAACATCCACATGGTGGCCGCCGGCGATGGCCTGGCAGGGTTCGCACATGCCGCATGGCTCAAGCGTCGGGCCGCCCTTTCCGTCCTCGCCTATGCAGTTGAGCCCGCGCGCCAGAAGCCGCGCCGTCGAGGTCTTGCCGACCCCGCGAACACCGGTTAGCACGAAGGCATGCGCCAGCCGGCCAAGCGACAGCGCGTTGCCAAGGGTGCGCACAAGCGCCTCCTGGCCGATCAGTTCTGAAAATCGCTCAGGCCGGTACTTGCGTGCCAGCACGCGATAGCCGTTGAGAATGCTCTCGCTCATCCTGTCTGAATAGCGCAGCAGGCGGCGATTTGCCACCGGTAACTGGCCGGCAGACGCGGCGCAGGCGACCTGATGAAGGGGGATAAGCGGAAGACTGAACGACCCGTGCGAAGCCGACCCTGGCTGCTTCCTCTCGGACCTGACCGGTTAGACCGACAGCACGTCCGTCCAGCCTTCCTGACCCCTGTATGGCGCAAAGATCGGGGCCGAACAAGGTATTTGTGGGGCCGTATCTGCCAGGTGTCGGGCAGTTGTCAGCCGGAAGATCAGCCGGTGGTCAGCCGTTGCTGCGAAGCGGGCTGGCGGGATAGGTGCCGAGGATGGTGACCTCGCCGTTTTCGCAGTAGAACCGCAGCTCGTCCATCGCAAGTTTCATCTCCGGCGCGTCGATATGGCCTTCGACATCCACGTAGAATTGCGCGTTCTGGTGCGATCCCGGGCGGATATAGCTTTCCAGCTTCGTCAGATTGACGCCGTTGGTGGCAAATCCGCCAAGTGACTTGTAGAGCGCCGCCGGAACGCTTCGCACGGTGAAGACCATGGTGGTGATCATGGGCTCGCCATTGATCTTTGGGGTGACATCGGTGCGCGACATGATCAGGAACCGGGTGGTGTTGTGCTCGGCATCTTCTGCCGAGGCGACAAGCACATCGAGGTCATAGATTTCGCCGGCAAGCGCCGAGGCGATGGCACCGACCTTCTTGTCATTGAGGGCGGCGATATCCTTGGCGGCACCAGCGGTATCGGGATGGATCACCGGCTGCAGACCCAGTGCGCGAAGGCGCTCGCGGCATTGCGCCAGGCCCTGGGCATGGCTGTGAACCTCGACAAGATCATCAAGCGTCGCGCCGCGCGGGGCCAGAAGATGGTGGTTCACCCGCTGGAAATGCTCGCCATTGATATAAAGGCCCGAGCTGGGAAGAAGATGATGGATGTCGGCGACGCGGCCGGCGATGGAATTCTCCACCGGCACCATGGCCAGCGCGGCGTTGCCTTCCTGGACCGCGAGGATCATGTCCTCAAACGACCGGCAGGGCAGGACGTCCATCTCCGGCTTCACGGCCTGGCAGGCCATGTGCGAATAGGCGCCAAGAACCCCCTGGAAGGCGATGATGTTGCTGCTGTTACTCATGCTTCGGTGGTCCATGCTGCTGACGGCCTGCCGCGGCGGCAAGGCTCCATATCCGGCGCGCGAGTATCAGCGGGAGCCAGCCCCCTGTCAATCTTGGCAACTGTCAATCTTGGCAACGGGTGTCAATGCTGGCCCTTATGATCCGGCCGGTGTGGCAAGCCTTGCACGGGTTGCCGCCAGATCTTCCGCGGTATCGACGCCGGCAGGGGCCTTGTCGATGCTGGCAACAGCGATCCGCATGCCGGCCTCCAGCGCGCGAAGCTGTTCCAGCCGTTCTGCGATTTCCAGCGGCGCCGGTGGCAGGGACACGAATCTGGCAAGCGCATCGCGCCGCCAGCCATAGACGCCGATATGGTGCCAACGCGGCGCGTCGCCATGCGGCACCATCGCCCGGCTGAAATAGAGCGCGCGGCCAATATCGCCCTCACCATCGCCATCCAGGGCACCATCCCAGCTGACCACGGCCTTCACCACCTGCTCGCGGGTGGCCTCCTCCACGCTTGCCGGTGTGACAAGGGTGGACAGTTCGGCCCCGCTGCGGGTGGCCGTCCGGAACAGACGGGCGGGAATCGCCGGGTCCAGTTCGGGGAGGTCGCCCTGAAGGTTCAGCACCAGGTCATATGCCCCGTCCGGATCAATCAGCGATACCGCCTCGAAGGTCCGGTCGGACCCCGACTGATGATCGGCGCGTGTCAGCACCGCCTCACCGCCCGCGTCGCGGATGGCGGCGGCGATCCGCTCGTCGTCGGTGGCCACCCAGACGGGGGCGATGTCGGCCTCTCTGGCGCGGTCCCAGACATGGCAGATCATCGGCTTGCCGCCGATATCGGCAAGCGGCTTTCCGGGAAGACGGCTGGCCGCCATACGCGCCGGAATGATGATCACGGGTGACGCTGTGGTGCTCATGATGCGGCAATTCATCACATATTCCGTCATTTGCCTAGGTAAAAGCCGCAAATAGGCTGAACGAACACTTGAGGGCGCCGGTCAATTTCGGTAAGACCTACCCATCGGAAGGGCAGCAGCCCGGCCGCCAGCCGAACTGTGTGAGGGGGAGCTCCCGTTCGGGAGAAACGAGCATGGATGAACTTGGTCTCAACAAGCTGTTTGCAGGGATTCTTGTCGCCGGTCTGATGCTGATGGCCGGCATCAAGCTTGCCGACGTTCTGGTGCCGCATAGCGAGCTTGCCCAGAACGCCTATGTCATCGAGGTTCCGGAAGGCGGCGCAGCCGTCGCCGAGGCGCCGAAGGATACCGGCCCCGAGCCGATCCTGGCCCTTCTGGCAAGCGCCGATGCCGCCGCCGGTGAAAAGCTGGCAAAGAAATGCACCGCATGCCACGTGTTCGATCAGGGCGGCGCCAACAAGGTCGGTCCCGGCCTGTGGAACATCGTCAATGCCGACAAGGGCGCTGTCGACGGATTTGGATATTCCAGCGCGCTGATCGATTTTGGCGGGCAGTGGGACTATGCCGCGCTGAACGCCTTCCTGAAAAAGCCGAAGGCGTATATTTCAGGAACGAAGATGAATTTCATCGGGCTGAAGAAGCCGACCGACCGGGCCAATATGATCGCCTATCTGCGCCAGCAGGCATCGTCGCCGGCCCCGCTGCCGACGGCAGAGGAAATCGCCGCCGAGACCGGCGGCTGATCACGGTGTCGGAAGAAAATCAAAACCGCGTTCACAGCCAGCTCGACAATGTCGCGCTGGCTGATTTTCTTCATGGGCTCACCGCCATCAGCAGGCCGATCATCGCCGAATATTTCCGCAGCAGCCAACATGTCGAATGGAAGGCGGATGAGTCGCCGGTGACCATGGCTGACAAGTCGGTCGAGTTGGCGCTTCGCGAGGCCATCGCCGCGCGCTTTCCTGATGACGACATTCTTGGCGAGGAACATGCCGACCGGCGTGGCAGCAGCGGCTATGGCTGGGTGATCGATCCCATCGACGGCACCCGCGCCTTTATCAGCGGCCGGCCGGTCTTCGGAACGCTGATCGGGCTGGTTCGCGATGACCTGCCGCTCGCCGGCTTCATCGACATGGCGATGCTGGATGAATGTTATGTCGCCGTCGGCCGCCGCGCGACGCTGAACCGCGCGCCGATCCGGACCAGCCGCGTGACCGCGCTGGCCAATGCCCGTATCGCCACAACTTCGCCCGAGGCGCTGAAAGCCGACAGCCTCGCCGGTTTCAACAGGCTGAGCGCGGCGGCGGCCACCAGCACCTATGGCGGCGACTGCCATAATTACGCGCTTCTGGCGGCCGGCCATATCGATCTTGTCTTTGAAGACGGGCTGGCCGCGCATGACATCATGGGCGTGATCGAGGTGATCCGCGCCGCTGGCGGCATCGTCACCGACAAGGCCGGCGGCGAAGTCTCGATGGCCGGCACCGACAGCCTTCTGGCGGCGTCCACCTCCGGGCTTCACGCTGCCGCGCTGCGGATAATACAGGAGACGGGCGGATGATCAGGATCGGCTTCTACGGCAGCCTGGAAGACATCCCCGGATGGCAGGCCTCGCTTGCCGGCCGTCTTGCCGCCTTCGAGTTTGTCGAGCTGATGAGTGATCAGGGCGCCGCCTGCGATGTGGCGCTTGTCTGGGCGCCGCCGGCCAATGCCTTCACCCGCTGTCCGAATCTGCGCGGCATCATCATGCAGGGCCAAGGTGTCGACCATATGATGCGAGACGGGACCGTGCCGCGTGACATCCCGCTCGTCCGGCTTGTCGATCCCGACATGGCCAATGCGCTCAGCCACTGGGCGATCCTGAACGCGCTGGATTTCTGGCGTGACGGGGCCCTGTATCGCGACCAGCAGGCACGCCGCGTCTGGCAGCATCTGCCGCAACGCGCCGCCACCGGCGCGAAGGTCGGCATTCTGGGAATCGGTGCCATCGGTTCCGTGATTGCGCGCCGGTTTGCCGCTCTCGGCTTCGAGGTGCGCGGCTATGCCCGCACCGAACGCGAGATTGACGGGGTTACCTGCTTTGCCGGGCCGGGTCAGCTTGCCGCCTTCGCCAAGGGGCTTGATATCGTTGTCTCGGTGCTGCCGCTGACGCCGGACACAACCGGGCTCATGAATGCGGACTTCTTTGCCAATCTTGCCGACGGGGCTTTCATCATCAATGGCGGGCGCGGCCCGCAGGTGAATGACACCGACCTTCTGGCGGCGCTGGAGTCCGGCAAGCTCGGCGGCGCGGCGCTGGATGTCTTCACGGTTGAACCGCTGCCACAGGACCATGCCTTCTGGATACATCCGAAGGTGCGTGTCTGGCCGCATGTCGCGGCGCAGACCAATGCCACCTCCGCCGCCGACCAGGTAGCCGCTGCCATCACCGCGATGATGGATGGCGCCGAGCCCGCAAATCGTGTCGACTGGTCGCGCGGCTACTGACACAAGCTGCTGGCTGCGGCCATCAAAAGGCGTCAGCCTCCGGCAAGCCCCTCGATATAGGTGAACAGCGCGCGAAGCCCCATCGCCTCGCCGCCCTTGGGTCGTCCCGGCCGGCTGCCGAGATTCCAGGCCATGACATCGACATGCGCCCAGTTGCTGTCGCGGCCGGCAAAGCGACGGAGGAACAGCGCCGCGGTGATGGCCCCGCCATATCCAGAGGCACCGGTGCTGGACAGGGCGACATTCCCGGCATCGAGGTGCCGCTCATAGTCGTCGAACAGGGGAAGCCGCCAGAGCGGGTCGCCGGCCTGAACGGAGGCGTCGATGATCGCCGCCGCGGTGTCATCCCGATTGGTGAACAGGGCCGGAAGCTCGGTGCCAAGCGCCACCCGCGCCGCGCCGGTCAGGGTCGCGAAATCGATCATGAAATCCGGGTCCTCCTCGCAGGCGAGGCTTATGGCATCGGCAAGGACAAGCCGCCCTTCGGCATCGGTGTTGCCGACCTCGACAGGGATGCCGGCGCGGGTGTCGATCACATCGAGAGGGCGCATCGATTTCGCCGACACGGCGTTTTCCGCCGCCGGCACGAGAACGCGAAGCCGGATCGCCACCCCGGCGGTCATCAGCGCCGCGGCAAGGCCAAGCACCGTGGCCGCCCCGCCCATATCCTTCTTCATGATCTCCATCGCCTTGGACGGCTTTAGGTCGAGCCCACCCGAATCAAAGGTGATCCCCTTGCCGACAAGGGTGATCTTTGGCCCGGAGTCACCCCAGCGCATGTCAATCAGCCGCGGCTCCACCTCGGCGGCGCGGCCGACCGTGTCGATGGCCGGGAAC
>MDSZ01085814.1_pt1 | contig 14227 bp, 17 predicted proteins | sample 811201 | NCBI WGS metagenome assembly MDSZ01 (sample SAMN05326647, study PRJNA326480) | marine metagenome | isolation source: seawater | place: Indian Ocean: North | collected 2010
TACAGATAAAAGCAAGATATCTATTGGTAACTATGAACACGTTATAATAGATAAAACATTTAATTATTTTCACACCGTGCAGAGATATGATAATTGGTATCGTATAGCAAAATTTTATGATGTGGATTTAAAATCACTGCTTAAGTGGAATGATGCAGAAAAGAATACTAAGCTGTATGTCGGCAACAAAGTAAAAATTAAAATGAGGTCACCAATATTATCAATAAATAAGAATATGAATTTACGATATGTTGTCAATACTGGAGATACTACTGGTATAATTGCATCAGGTTTCGATATCCCGCGAGAAATTCTGCTTTCGTCAAATGGTATCAAGAGTGCAAAATATTTAGTTGCAGGAAAAAATCTAATTATCCAAAAGTAATCATAAGGACGAGAGATATCTGTCACCTCTGTCACAGATTATCGTTACTATCATCGCATCTTTGAGGTCTTTTGCTATCTCATGAGCTATGAAAACATTTGCTGCTGCCGATAAACCGCAAAATAAACCTCTCTCAGTTGAGAGCTTGATAGAGAAGTCTCGTGCAGCAACTTCGGAAACATCAATGGTACGATCAATAAGAGCATTTTTCTTAATTTTTGGCTCGTATCCCTCTCTCCATCTTCTTATACCCGGGATTCTAGATCCATCTTTTGGTTGAGCACCAATAATCTCTACGGATGGGTTCATTTGTTTGAGAAATTTGGAAACACCAGTAATAGTGCCAGTTGTACCCATTGCAGATACAAAATGAGTTAGCTGACCTTTTGTCTGTTCCCATATTTCTGGTCCTGTTCCATCAAAATGTGCTAGGTAATTGGATGTATTTGAAAACTGATCAAGGACGAATCCTTCGCCAGAGTCTCTCATTTTTGTTGCTAAATCTCTCGCACCTTCCATATCCTCGTCTTTTGAGACAAGTATCACATCTGCGCCATATGCCCTCATTGTTTGAACTCTCTCTATAGAAGCTGTCTCTGGCATTATTAGACGCATCTTATAACCTTTCATCGCAGCGACCATAGCTAAAGCAATACCTGTGTTACCGCTTGTTGCTTCAATTAAAGTATCATTTTTTTTTATCTGTCCGGATTTCTCAGCATCTTCAATCATTCTGAGGGCAGCTCTGTCTTTCACAGAACCACCAGGATTATTACCCTCTAACTTTGCTAATATGGTGTTGTTACTATTGAACGATACGTCAACTAGTGGTGTATTACCAATAAGATTTAAAACAGAATTACTCATTACTCTCCTTCCGCTATTACGATAGCGGTTGACAAATCATCTGTATCTGACACTGATAAATGGAGACGACTAATAGAATATTTTTTTAGTATAGTTTTTAATTCTTTGTTTAACAGTATACTTGGTTTACCAAGATCATCTTTTTTAATATCAATTATTGAGGGAGATAAACCTTGTCTATACAAACCTATGCCTATAGATTTAGATAAAGCCTCTTTTGATGCAAATCTTTTAGCAAGAAAATCAATTTTTTTTCGTACATGAGTAAATTCTTTTAGCTCATTTGTCGATAAGATTTTTTTTGCAAACGAATAACCAAAGCGGGAGAAGATTCTTTTGATCCTCACGTTCTCAATTATATCTATGCCAACACCTCTAATCACTATTGTCAATTATACGCTTGATATTTTTTATTGCACCATCTAAACCAATGAAAACAGATTCTGCGATAATTGCATGTCCAATATTAAGTTCGTTTAAATGTGGTAACTTAAGTATTTGCTTCAAATTACTATAATTCAGACCATGCCCTGCATTAACCTTCAAAGAGAAATCATTTGCGAAATTAGCAGCATCAATAAGCTTTTTAAATTCACTTTGATAATTATTTGACTCGTAACTTTCTGCATAAGGACCAGTATGTAGTTCAACAGACGTCGCACCGAATTCTTTTGATTTTATAACACTCTGTTCGTCTGGATCTATAAATAAAGATACCTCTATACCAGCCTCTTTCAATCTCTCTATATTTTTTTTAAATAGCTTTTCTTGAATCTCAGTCATTTCATTAAGAGCTAAACCACCCTCGGTAGTTTTCTCATCACGATTCTCAGGAACAAAGCAGCAAAAATTTGGCTTCAATTCGAGTGCAAATGCAATCATCTCGTCTGTATTAGCCATCTCGAAGTTTAATTTTTTACAGTGCTGTCTTATTAAGATAGCGTCATTATCTTGAATATGACGCCTATCTTCTCTTAAATGAATCGTAATTGAGTCGGCACCTGAATTTTCACAAACTTTTACAGCTTGTATTAAATCAGGATAACTAGTTTCTCTAGACTTTTTAATAAAAGCAACATGATCGATATTAACGCCCAGTAGGATTGATGATTTAGTCATTTATTAAGTGTTCTTAGAGTCGATACAATCTTGCTATATTTTTGATCAAAGCTTTTTTTATCCATTAAGATATCAAGTATTTCATAAGTATCTTTCTCTATAAATTCTCTAAAAATATTCTGCTCAATTATAGGGGAAGCTAAGAAAACACTATCAAGATACCTTGTAAGTAGTATATCAAGCTCTCTGATACCCTTACGACACTTCCACTTTAACTTTGAGACTTGCATAAATTTGTATACAACTAATGAGCTATTTGTCAGTTGCCAACATTTTCTTAATATGTGAGATTGCTTTAGCTGGGTTAAGTGATTTAGGGCATGTCTTCGTGCAATTCATGATAGTGTGACAACGAAATAATTTAAATTTGTCTTCTAGATTAGACAGACGCTCTTTTTTTGCATCATCTCTACTATCTATAATCCAACGATATGCATGAAGTAATGAGGCAGGTCCAAGATATTTGTCAGAATTCCACCAATAGCTCGGGCAACTAGTTGAACAACAAGCACACAAAACGCACTCAAAAAGTCCATCTAACTTGCTCCTATCTTCCTGGCTTTGATGATGCTCTCTCTCTGGTTTTCTGTCATTGATCAACCAAGGCTTAATTGATTCATATTGCTTGTAGAAATTACTTAAATCTGGGACTAGATCTTTTATGACAGGCATATGGGGCAATGGATAAATTTTAAGTTTCTCTTCATCAGATATATTTAGTATACATGCAAGTGTGTTAGTCCCATTAATATTCATAGAGCATGAACCGCAGATACCCTCTCTACATGATCTTCGAAAAGTAAGAGTTGGATCTACATTATTTTTTATGTACATCAGAACATCAAGTGCCATTGGTCCAAACTTATCTTTATCTAAAATATATGTATCAACATAAGGGTTCGAGTTGGTATCAGGATTATACCTATATACATCAACTCGAAGTTTTCTATTAGCCTTTGTTTCAGCGTCATCTGCATTAAAGGTAGTTCCTTTCTTTACGATGGAATTAATTGGTAATGTAAATTTTGCCATTTAATATGTCCTCGCTTTCAAAGCTACAGTCTCAACTTCATCAGTCAAAGTTTTCAGTTCAACTGGTTTATAATCAAACTTACTATCGCCATCTTCGCCTACCCAAACCATAGTATGTTTGAGCCAGGATTTATCGTCTCTATCCGGATAGTCCTCTCTAGCATGACTTCCACGACTCTCAGTCCTATTATATGCAGAGTATAGCGTAGCTAGTGACTGATACAAAAGATTATTTAATTCTAGTGACTCCACAAGGTCAGTATTCCAAATTAAAGATTTATCACTTACTGATAAATTATTGAAATCATTGAAATTATCTTTCATAATTTCTATACCCTTTTCCAATGTTTTCTCATCTCTGTATACCGGTGCATACCTCTGCATGGCTCTTTGCATTTTATCTCTAAGTTCTGCTGTCCTTATTTCGCCTTTTGAATTCCTTATCTTATCAAATCTAGATAATATCTTATCTAGAGCAACATCTTTAATGGTAATATGGTTTTTTGTTTTTTTATCCAATATCTCACATGCCCTCTCTGCGGCAGATCTACCAAATACAATAAGATCCAGCAACGAATTTGATCCTAGTCTATTTGCCCCGTGCACTGATACACAAGCAGCTTCTCCTATTGCCATCAAACCCTCAACTATTTGACCTGAACCATTAGCAAGTACTTCTGTATTAAAATTAGTTGGAGTCCCACCCATATTATAATGGACTGTTGGTATTACAGGGATTGGCTCTTTTGTTGCATCTACTCCAGAAAATATCTTAGCTGTTTCTGCTATGCCAGGAAGTTTAGAGTGAATGATTTCATCATCTAAGTGTTCTAAATGAAGAAGGACATGATCCTTATCATCGCCAACTCCTCTACCCTCGTTTATCTCTATTTGCATTGCTCTACTGACGACATCGCGAGATGCAAGATCTTTTGCGTTAGGTGCGTATTTAGGCATAAATCGCTCGCCATCAGAATTCGTTAGATATCCTCCTTCACCACGAGCACCCTCGGTAATCAAGCAACCAGCCCCATAAATTCCTGTTGGATGAAATTGTATAAATTCCATATCTTGTAAAGGTAAACCTGATCTTAAAATCATACCATTTCCATCTCCCGTACAAGTGTGAGCTGAAGTTGACGACAAATATGCTCTTCCGTATCCACCAGTAGCGAGTATTACCAAGTGAGATTGAAATAGATGAATACTTCCATCATCTAGACACCATGCTAAAACACCTACACATTTTCCATCCTCATAAACTAAATCTATGACAAAATACTCTATAAAAAAATCAACGTCATTTTTTAGAGACTGTGTGTATAGTGTATGAAGAATTGCATGACCAGTTCGATCAGCAGCGGCACAAGTTCTTTGTGCAATACCTTTACCGTACTCGGTAGTCATGCCACCAAAAGGTCTTTGATAAATTTTTCCTTCCTCAGTTCTTGAAAATGGTACACCAAAATGTTCGAGCTCAATGATTGAATCAACTGCATTTTTACACATGTATTCTATGGAATCTTGGTCGCCTAACCAATCAGACCCTTTGACCGTATCATACATGTGCCATCTCCAATCATCCTCTCCCATATTACCTAATGCGCCACTTATACCGCCCTGTGCAGCAACTGTGTGACTTCTTGTTGGGAAAACTTTGCTAATGCAAGCTACGCTGTGTTTTGATTGAGCTAGTCCCATGGTTGCTCTCAAACCAGACCCACCTGCGCCAATAACAATGGCATCATGTTTATGTTTTATTATTTTATAACTCTCCATGTCAAAAACCTGTAATTAAATAAAGACAAATTAATGTAATAACTAATAATACAGCATGTGTAATCTTAGATAAACTAATAAATAAACTCTGAAGTCTTACATCATGGACATAGTCTTGCAATATCGTCTCGATGCCTAATGAGCTGTGAAGGTACATCAGTGAGGATAATATTGAAATGAATAATATTCCGTAAATTGATGAAATATCTAGAATAATTTGATTATAAGATAAATCATCTATGGACAAAAGATAATACAGTAGATATAGCATTCCAGGAACTAGAGATATAGCAGTCATTCTTTGATATTTCCAATGCAAAATAGCCAAAACTTAATTCCTAAAAATAATTATTAATGAACTTAGTGTGGTAATTAGAGATACTAAAATAACTAAATAACCAGACATGTAGCTTTTCTCCAAACTAAGCCCATACCCGTAATCCCAAAAAAGATGTCTGATTCCGTTGCACAAATGATAAATTAGAGTAAATATTGCCCCTACAAGCAATAGTTTCACAAAAAAATTTGAGAAAAATTTAACTAGGTACGTGTGATATTCAGGTCCTAGAGAAATGATTACTAATGCAAGTGGAATCATTATAGATGTTAGTGATAGAATTACCCCTGTTATCCTATGGGAAATGGATAAAACAGATGTGAGCTGCGGTTTATAAATCTGTAAATGTGGAGAGGTCGGTCTATTTGGATTTATCATCTCAAAAACTATTTTCAGAAATCAATACAACGGCCATTTTTTTCCCAATCACCGTATCTAGTAGGCTCAGGGCCCTTACGACCGCCTATCTCTTTTACCTTTTTTATTTTCTCTGTTTTCTTCTGCTTAATTTTGGTTGTTTGCTTTTTTTGTGACATATAAACTCTCCAAGACGCATTATACGCAAATACTACTATTAAATAAACACTACTTTATAAGACCCGGTATGTGTGATTTAATCATAGCTATATTACATGTTATTGAATCTAATCTAACATATAAAGTATTATTATATAAATCAACAGTTTAAATGAATATTGAAGAATATTTTGGTATAAATAATGACAATGATCTCGTCACAATTTGCGTGTCAGGCGCTGACTCATCAAAATTTTTGCAGGGTCAACTAAGTAATGACATTGAGAAACTAAGCGACAACAACTATCAATATTCAACGTTCTCGACTAATCAAGGCAAAGTTATCGCGACAATGCGAATCTTTAAGAAAAATAGTTGCTACATTATACTCACAAATTCTGCTGTTGCCGAATCTGTAATAGAAGGTCTCAGAAAGTATATATTAATGTCAAAAGTTGATATTAAACTTGAACCCTCAACCTGTTATGGGGTTTTAGGGGATAATATAATAGATGCTAAAAGCTTAAATTTTGGTGGAAATGCATTTAATATGACTAATATAAACGATACCTATATTTTAGATTTAGGGATTATAGATTACCCATCATATCTGTTAGTGTCCTTTACAGAAGTTGTTCCAGACTTTCTCTCAGTTGATATTATTAACGATTTGAATATTGGAAAGCTTATTGATCTCAAGAATGTTTTCCCAAGACTAAATGAGGTATCGCAAGAATCTTTTATTCCACAAGTACTTAACATGGAGAAACATAATGCAATTAGCTACAAAAAAGGTTGCTACACTGGGCAAGAAATAGTTGCAAGAACTCACTACTTAGGAAAAATTAAGAAGAAGCTATTCTGTTGCTCATGTGAATCAGCTCCAAATTTAAACAAAACCAAAATATATAATCAAGACGCTGAGGTAGTTGGCGAGTTACTAGCTGAGAATTATCTCAATCTTGAAAAATTTTATTTCCTATCTATAATTAAAATCAATGATATTAACGATCTAATGTTTATTGATGATAGAGAGATAAGAATAGAAGAATCACAATAAGTCTTTTATTATATCCCTTTCGTGTATTAATTCTTTTTCTGTCGTTTTTATATAACTTAAGGAAGCTTCTGATAAATCAAGATCCTCTATTATTTTATAATTATCTGTATTAACACTTAAGGGGAATGAATAGAATATTTCAGAAGATATATTGTATTTATTCGCAGATAATACGCCCATTGATTCCCAGTCATCTGATCCATTTACAATAGAGTTTAAGTGATCGTAAACAGCAGAGGCAGCTGATGCTGCGCTTGATTTACCCCTGTAGTCAATAATTTCAGCTCCTCGATTCTGTACTCGTGGTATAAAATTCTTTTCAATCCAAACGTTATCATATTTCTTTTCTAAATCATCTAAACCATCTACTCGAACGTTGCTGATATCTGGAAACTGTGTAGCAGAGTGATTACCCCACACAACTAGCCTACTTACTGATGTAACTGGAACATTGATCTTAGATGCAAAAATGCTTTTAGCCCTATTTTGGTCTAATCTCATTAGAGATGTTATATTTTCAGATGGGATTTTTGGTGTGTGGTGTGAGACAATGAGAGCATTAGTGTTGGCAGGATTGCCAACGACAATTATTTTAGCTGAATCCCTACAGTGATGATTGATAGCTATGCCTTGATTCTTAAATATATTTGCATTATCCAATAGTAAATCCGATCTCTGCATTCCCTTGATTCGTGGCTTTGCACCTACTAGGAGAATATAGTCTGAGTCACCAAATGCAGCTTCCATACTATCTGTAGTAACAATCGAATCTAGAGATTCAAATGCACAATCCTCAATTTCATATTTCACGCCCTTGAGTATCTTAGAAGATTCAGGGATATCAAGTAAATTTAACTGTATTTTGGTATTTATTGGGAATATTTGACCAGATAAAAGGCGGAATATAAGAGAATAAGCTATGTTACCTGCAGCTCCTGTGATTGTTATTATTTTCTTTTTCATTTAATTTTCTTTTTTGCTAATTTTAAATCATTCTTTGTGTTTATACTAATTGAATCATGAGATTTGATAGTTATGCATTTTATTGGTATTGAATTATATAAGAATCTATTTTGCTCAAGTGACTCTTCAACTTCAATTATTCCTTTTTTGAATTTCCTATATTTAGAGAGTATTCTTACCTTATAAGCATAAATACCAAGGTGTCCAAAACAATTCATTGAATTAGAGGGTATAATGGATCTTGAAAAGTAGATAGCATTATCACTCTTATCTTTTACAACCTTCACAAGATTACTATCAGATAGGATAGAATAGTTAGTGAGTCGGTAAATTATAGTTGCCACAATAACCTCTTTTTTACCTTGAAAATAGTTTTTTATTCTGTTGATTGCGTTTAAAGGAAAGTTTAATTCATCTGCTTGAATATTAATAATTAAATCTGAAGGACTGTATTTTTTTAATTCACAGTAGTGAGCAATTCTTTCAGTGCCATTAGAATAATTTATTTTACTATAATGACATTTAACATTGTATGATTCTACAATCTCTTGAATACGTTTACTATCAGTCAATACAATAAGAGAGTCACATTTTATTTTCTTAGCTCTAAGACAAACATGTTCAATCAAAGTTTTGTTTGATATTTTTTGCAGAAGCTTTCTTGGGAATCTTGATGATTCTAATCTAGCGGGTATTAGTATTCTAGTTTTCATATTTTTGTTATTTGATCAATGAGATTATTTATTGTCTTTTCATTTTTATTCCTATGGTTTAGTATCCATAAGTTTTGATTTTGATATTTTTCTAGCTTTATATAATCCTTCATAGTAACAAATACAGGATTATTATCATTAAATATTATCTCGCTCCCATTAAAATCATGATGGTCATCATAGAAATTACAATCAACTGTGTACCCTTTTTCAATCAACTCGCTTTTTATAATATGTGGGAGAGCTATCCCGAGCACTAAATGGATATTTTTTTCTGTGTAGTCTTCAATTGGAATTTTAAATCCTTTTAATGGATGTATTATTTGGAATGTATCGTATTCTATATCGATAAAATCCTTAACAGCATTAGATGTTCTGAGAGAATGCAATGTTCTCCATGGTCCAGATGGTAGTAGTTTACAAAACGATAAATTATCACTTATAGTATTAGCAAATGTCTTTTTTTTACTAACAATAATCTCCATTTTGCGGCCAAGCCGCAAATGGTCTAATCCGTCATCATGTATAATGTAATCAACGCTTTCCTCAATCAATTTTTCTGTTGCTCTTATACGATCTTTTCCTGCTATTACTGATGCTTGTGTGGATCTTGCAAGAAGTACCGGCTCATCTCCAACGGCTTTTGGGTCGGAGTCAGGTAGAACTTTACGCAGACTTGTGTTTTCTGATTTATATCCTGATGCAACTAATCCAACTTTTAACCCTCTTTTTGTAAGCTCATTTGCTAGAGAGATACAAAGCGGTGTCTTGCCTTGACCCCCTATAACGCTATTACCTACAACTATCACCGGCGTTTGAAAGTATTTAGTTTGTAATACTCTACACTTATATAGGATAGATCTAATTACCAAGACTGCAAAATATATCCCTGACAACGGCAAAAGACATATGCTTGTAACTAGATAAAACCAATAATAGCTCTCCCCTTTTTTTATATACCATAGTTTATTTAGGAAAGTATCAAGCATTAATTATTAACTGGGAATTGAATCTTATGAAGGTTAGAATATAGGCCATCATTTTCAATCAATTTCTCATGATTACCCTGTTCAACGATTTTACCTTCATCTAAAACTACAATATTATCTGCTTTTTCAATTGTTGATAGGCGATGTGCGATTACTATGGTTGTTCTATTTTTCCTTAAACCCTCAAGAGCTTGCTGAATCAGTTTTTCTGATTCAGAATCAAGCGAACTTGTAGCCTCATCAAGGAGAAGTATAGGTGAATCTTTAAGTATAGCCCTTGCAATAGCAATTCTTTGTCTTTGGCCGCCTGATAACAAAACACCATTGTCGCCAACTAAGGTATCGAAACCCTTCTCAAAAGACATTATAAAATCATATGCGTGTGCTGTCTTTGAAGCATCTATTATCTGATTTTCAGATTTGTCTTCCAAAAGTCCGTATGCAATATTGCTTCTTACCGTGTCATTAAAAAGCGTGAGGTCTTGGCCAACATAAGCAATCATCTTTCGTAAGTCTGAAAGAGTAGCTTTATTTATATCTTTGTTATCTATTAAGATCTTTCCTTCTTTGACATCATAGAACCTCGGCAATAAATTCATTAATGTTGATTTTCCACTACCAGACCTACCAACAATTGCACAAGTAGTCCCTCTAGGAACTTCAAAATTAATATTTTCTAGAGCAAAACTATTCGTACCGATATAAGAGAATTTTATATTAACAAATTTTATAACACTGAACTCTTTATTAAGAAAATCCTTCTCCCCTTTATCATTATTCTCTATTTCAGAGTCTAGTAATGTAAAAATCGAATCACTAGCTGCAAGTCCTCTCTGAAGAACGACGTTTATTTCTGCTAGCCTTTTTATAGGAGCAAATACAAGTATCATCGCCGTGATGAAAGACATGAAAGTCCCTACAGAAATTTCAGAGCTGTAGGCTTGAGAAGTCACATAATAAATTACGACGGCAAGAAATACTGCTACAACAAATTGTACCATGGGAATGCTAACGCCTTGTATTAAGGCGAGTTTTAGATGTCTATTTTTGTTATTTTCATTTACAGCTTCAAAAGAATCTTTCTCGCTATTTTCCCCTCCAAATATCTTTACAACACGATGACCAGCTATAAGTTCCTCGACAACATTTGTTATGTAACCCATCGATTCTTGAATATGCTTGCTTGTATCTCTAAATCTTACACTCATAAGTTTAATGAATATTGCAATCACTGGGCCTATAATAAATAAGCCAACGGACAGGATAAAACTTTGATAGAACATAAGACTAACCAGTCCAATTACAGTGAGACCATCGCGAACGAGAACTGTAAGTGCTTTAGTGGCAGCTTCTGCTACTTGTTCGGTGTCATATGTCACTTTAGATAACAACTCTCCTGATGATGCAAAATCATATGTTCTTGTAGGAGTATGTACTAATTTATCAAACATCTCTTTCCTTATCTTTTTGACAACATTTCTCCCAACCCAAGCGATACCATATGTTGAAATAAAACCAGCTATACTTCTAAGTAAAAATAGTCCCACCAAAACAATTGGAAAATATTTAATGGTATCAGGATCTTTATCTACAAAACTACCGTCAAGCAGGGGCTTCATTAGTGCAGCAAAAGCTGTATCTGTTACTGCAAAAGCAGCCATTGCCAGAATTGCAAAAAAGAAAACTAATTTATGTTCAAAAGTATAAGCCAGTAATCTACGGTAAAGATCACGTCCTTTTAATGGATTGCTATTCTGTGACATATTTAAATTTAATAATATGCATATTATTGTAATATATGTATGATATTAATACATTTATATATAAAAGTATCTATATAATATCGCTAGTAATAATTATGAAGAAATTCTTTAAAAAATATACTCCAGACAGAGAAACTGTAAAAAAATATAAAATTATAAGCTTTTTGGGCTCATCCTTATTTCATCCCGATTTATGGAGATTTAATAGAGTTGCATTCTGTAGAGCAACTGTGATTGGTGTATTTTGGGCTTGGATGCCCATGATGTTTCAGATGATTCCTGCTGCATACTGTGCTGTTGTTTTTAGAGCAAATCTTCCTCTTTCAGTTGCTGGTGTATGGATAAGTAATCCAATCACTATGCCTCCGATGATGTACTTTGGTTATTTATTTGGTAATAAAGTATTAGGTCTTAATCCGGTATATGATGAATTTAAATTAGATACGGAATGGATTGTTTCTGCACTAGCAAATATTTGGGAGCCGTTATTAGTTGGGACGCTTATAATTGGTGTTATATCAAGCATTGTTGGATATTTTTTAATGCATATTGCATGGAGAGTATATGCATATGCAAAACTCAAACAAAGAAAAGCAGACTATTGAATAATTCTACCTGAATCTAATTCATAAACATTATCAAATTTCTTCATGAGCGTCTCATCATGAGAAACCATGATAAGAGATGTTTGATTCTCTTTACATGACTCAAGAAGTAAATTAATAGTTGCATCCGTATTATTTTTATCCAAGTTACCAGTTGGCTCATCAGCAATGATTAATTTAGGTTTTGTAACTAATGCTCTGGCAATAGCCACTCGTTGGGACTCACCTCCTGATAAAAGATTTGTTCTGACATCGGACTTATGGTGAAGGTCAAGTGATTTCAGAACTTTTTCGGCAAGATCGACTCTCTTACTCAATTGCATTCCTGTTAAACTAAGAGGTAACATTACATTCTCCATTACTGATAAATCATTGATTAGGTTGAAAAATTGGAAAATAATACCAAGATAATCTTTTCTAAATTTAGATAAGTTTGACTCATCCATAGTAGTTATATCATAATCTTCGAAAATAATTTTTCCGCTTGTAACATGATCTATACCAGAAATTAAATTCAACAAAGTTGTTTTTCCGCTTCCTGATGGGCCTTTTAATGCTAATGTCTCATTGCTTCCAATTATCAGATTAATGTCAGAAAGTATGTTCACCTCACGTTTAGAGATGAAAAAGCTCTTATATAGACTTGAGATAGTTAACATTAGTGAATACCGCGTAGAGATTCTGCAGGTCTGATAGATGCCGCTTTTCTGGCTGGATATAAAGATGAAAATAGGATTATTAGTACAGAAAATAAACTCACGAACCTGATATCGGACAATTCCACTATTGCGGGTATCTCTGATAAGTGGTAAATCTCTGGTGGCAGTAAACTTATATTAAAGATATGTTCAATAAAATCGATGACGATATTAACATTATTCGCTAATAACATACCAAAAAATAATCCTAAAGTTATTCCTAGCAAACCAAGAAATATTCCTTGTAATAGAAAAATGGATGTAATGTAGAAATCTGAAGCACCAAGTGTTTTTAAGATGGCTATTTCTCTCTCTTTGTTTTTTACTAACATCAGCAAAGATGAAACAATATTAAATGAGGCTATTGCTACTATTAAGATTAAGATTAAAAACATTACTCGTTTTTCATTACTGATTGCTGTAAATAATGATGAGTGTGATTCTATCCAATCTTGAGCATACATACTACTATTACTCTCATTGAACCGTGATGAGAATTCTCTTGCATTGAGAGGATTAGATAATTTTAATCTAATTTTATTTATTAGAGTGCTTCCATCAGGAAAAAAATTTTCAAGATTTATAAATGCATATGCATTATTATATTCATACAGACCAACATCATAGATTGCTGAAACAGTATAACTGTTCTCAGTATTCTTTAGTTTTTTTTCATTAAGATTTGATTTCATAATTATATTTATTACGTCACCAACTCTTACATTTAGGCTCCTAGCAATTCCATTTCCAAGAATAACAGATCTACCTATAGATAAGTCACTAAATAATCCAGATATAATATTATCATCTATGATGTTTACATTAGATTCTCGTTGTGGATCTACAGCACGAACCATAGCGCTAGACGTACCTGTCTCAGAGATTAGTAATGCTTGATCTTCAAAATAAATAGAATATGATTCAATCTCTTTACTGGAAACTAATTGATTAAAGTAACTTATGTTCTCATTTATATTTAAATTGGTTCCGTATACAGTGACATGTGATGTAAATCCAAGAACTTTATTCTTAAGCTGTTGTTCAAAGCCATTCATTACAGATATAACTGTAATCAGAACAGTAAGCCCTAATATAATCCCTATTACAGATATTTTTGATATAGTATTAATGAAACCAGAGTTATCTTTTGACCTTAGAAATCGGTATGCTAAGAGAAAACGCATCTTTTTAATATAACATAAAATATGGAATATTATAAAAAAAATAAATTACATTTAATCCACGATCAACTTACAGATAGTGTGGCATTAATATGGCCAGATCGAAATATGGGAATTAAACAATATGACTTGCTTGAGGATTCATATTGTCAACTATTGGCCAGTTTACTGGAGCATGAAACAAAAGTTTTTCTATTTTCAAAAAAAAGTATGCCTGAAA
>MDSZ01222166.1_pt1 | contig 14226 bp, 13 predicted proteins | sample 811201 | NCBI WGS metagenome assembly MDSZ01 (sample SAMN05326647, study PRJNA326480) | marine metagenome | isolation source: seawater | place: Indian Ocean: North | collected 2010
ATTATCTCCTTATACAGATACCTCTGGCAACAGTATACCAGAATATATTTTCCAAAAACTATTTTTAGATGAATATGATAATAACTCAAAAGATAGATTTTTGAAAGACAATTTATCCAACCCATCATTATTATCAGGCATATCTGCATCGGATACTTCTTGTTTCACTGTAGATGGTTCATATAATGAGTGGATAGACATTCCCATTCATAATGGTGATGCATTTTTTATAGATTATGAAGCTACCATAAACACAGACAATCCAAGCATTAATAATATAAACACCGCTGATATTGCAAAAAATACACAACACAATGGTGCAAAAAGTGTTGTAAAAATAAATATAGTAAACGACACCACAAGTTTTACCAAAAAAACAAAAAACGACTTTTCAGATAGTAGTAATAATTTGCATACTCCTTCTTTTAATTATAATAATATTACAAATAATCAATACATATACGATGAATCGGATGCAAACACTTATGTAGGTCCACACAAAGATAGTAATGACAATTATCCTCTTTTCCATACATCGTTTGCCGCTGCTCATTATACAGATGGTACAAATAATAGCACAGATACCATATCATTAACCGTAAACGGAAATACTGTTTATAAAAACGCTGCAACATCTTATATCGATACTCAAAATGAAAAAGATGATGCGGTTGTTTTATCTCCTACCCCCCAATAAACTAATCTTATAATTTAGTCATTTTACAAATAATATAATAATAATATTTGTAAAATTAATTAAATTAAACTATATATATAAAATGGTAAATTTTTACTTGAATATAGATGCGTCAGGTAGTTCTACAACAACACCCAGTATAGTTTCAAGAGAATATATTGATACTGTTGTCATAGATAACAGTAATACTGTTATTATTAATTTAAGTCAAGCCATAAGAGTAGATAGCTCTGATTATTCCAATAACATTGGAATAACAATTGATACATACAATAAGGTTAGTAATGATAATTACGTGCCTGTCAGCTTTAACTTAACAAGTGCAAGTATTGGTGCTATATCAAACGGTAATAAAACAATTTCATTTGTATTTGCTGACAATACATTTGATTATATAGGAAATTCTTCAACATCAACTGAATTAGTAAACGCCGTTAGGTTTACTGTAAATGGTCTATCAGGAGAACAAAAAAATAGAGAATTAATCAAATTAAACTTACCTTTTCAGGAAATCACTCACCCTGTACATTTTACAGCCATTAATAATATACCTGCTCCAGATGATGTTGCACAATATGCAACGATTACTTCAGTAACTATTAAAAGTAGAAGCGATGTTGAAATAGTATACGATAATGTACAATATACAGAGAATGCCGATGTACCCATTAACCCTTCAAGTATAACTTTTACAGGCAGTAATAATCTTTCAACAACACCACAATTGATAGGTAGTATATTAAAAGAAGGAAATACACACAAGTATACATTTCAACCGGTCTTTTTACTTGCCCATAATAATCTAACAATAGAAATAGATGGTACATTTCGTGATACAGAAGGTAATGTAGAAGATCATACTTATACTTTCAACGTGCAGGTAGTGAACGAAATTACTACCGATGGAGAAGTTGTTGCACCTCCTAGTAATGCAAATATGCTAGCAGAAGTAAATGTACCAGTATCCGTATTTCAAAATGTATTTAAATTTAAAACTGCTGGAATTACTCACTTTACTTCAGTTAAAAATGTATTCTCATTACCAACAGATATCAGCTTTCAATACAATTTCAGTGAATTTGATGACGCCAGTTTTGATGGCAGTTTTAATAATTTAGAAGATTGGAAATGGTATGATGGTGATTATCCAACATATCAATCTCCTCCATATGAACCGTGGGTTGAAGATGTTAATTTTATAGCAAAAGATATGTTTAGTAATGGTAATCCAAATAACGTTTACATGACCGGAGATATATTTGAAAATGAAGGTGATTTGATAACCAGTGTGAAATCCGGTTATGAATATGTTATAAATTATATCAATGGTATATTTAGTGGAACAAGTCAAAAACACATCGACAATACAAATAATAGTACCGATGTCTTTGCATTAAATCAATCTGATTCTATTTTAGTTGACGATAATAACAATTACAGTACTAATATACCACAATACCTACTAGAACAAATACTCAGTGACCCCGTAGCATTCACTAGATTAAATCTCTCAAATATCGCAAATCTTAATTCAAGCGACTTAATATCGATACCATTAAGTGCTGGCGATAGATTTATTATGGAATTTAAATTAAATGTTACATACAAAGACCCATTCAAGGACAATACAGCAACTGAAAATCATGTCAATTCCAAAAACACCGGAAAATTCTTAGTCATTAAGTTGATATAATTACATACATTTTCATTATAATATATTAAGTTTATTTCAAATAATATATTATATATGGCTTTAGCCTTTACATTTTCAGAAGACCCCGAAAGAGCCATTTATGCTGATGCCTTTGGAACAATGGATATTTCCCTTTCCCATATAAATGAATGTTTTAAATTTAGACCCACCGATACGGATACGTATAAATTATTAAATGACCCATGCTGTTGTTGTGCCTGTTGTACACCAGCCTTTTGTGCATGCACTACATACTACGTAGATGGTGATAAATTAGGTAATGGCACTGTGTATAATAAATCAGGTACACAAATTGTTTCTCAAAAAAGCATGGAAGATTTATCATTCAGCAATATCATTGTAAAACAAGGAGGATATAAAACAAATAAACCTATATATGAAGACATGTTATACCATTACTCTAATTTACTATTTGGTTCACCTGAGTCTTTTGGTATTTTCACAAACGAAAAAGAATTAATAGATGATTTCAAAAATATGGATACAACACTCAATAACACTTTACGTAATGTTATGAATAGTAGTTATTTAGAATATGGTACCATAGTACTACCATATACAAACAACGAACAAAATAATATGAATATGTCAAGAAAAATGCTGAAGACCATTTACGATTTTGCACCAGAAAGACTAGATGATTTAACCAATTGTGAATTATATGGTTTAAATGCAAAAGACCTTGACCTATACAACATAGATAATAATACTTCTTTGTGGTTAAATATACCATTAAAAATTGGTGACTCTATAATATTTAAAACATATTATGAAACACCCAACACTTTAGCAGGTGTTTTAGATAGTCATCCAATCAAAATGGACTGGAGGAAACAATATGTTTATGATGCAGACTTTATCAATGAACAAGTATACAATAGTATTGACCAAGATGATAACTCTATGATTGATTATAGTGAATGGTCATTATGGCAAAGTAAACAATTAACCACATATGGGGCCAGGTCTTATTTAATAGAATTAAAAATAACATCATTATAATTTATATTTTTTTTATATAAGAATGAATGCAAATGAAAAAGAAACTCATGACCTCGATATAAATTCTTATAATTATGATGAATTACTTAATATTTTCAACCTCACCAAATTATCTTACTTAAAGGAAATACATGAATCATATTATGAAAAACAAAAAATATTAAATAAAATTGAGAATAATAATGAACGTAAAAAAATGTTAGATTTTTTCAAAAAAGCATACGATAAAATTTTAATTATATTTAGAGAAAATGAAGCAAATAAAAATAAAAATGAATTTCTTACCAATCCACATAACAAAAATACAATTCTTCGCAATGATACAATGATATCTACCATACCCATAAAAGAAAAAAAAACCCATGTTTCAGAAATGTTTAGTAACAATTATCCAAAAGGAATTATTAATCCTATCAAAAAAAAAGAAATAACCACTATTGTATCCTTGGACAGTATATTTAGAAAAAAATATAATATTACCAGAAGCACAGACTATATTGTTGATTTGCCCGAACCTGTAAATAATGTGATTAGTATGGAATTAATATCATTGGAATTTCCTAATATTATTTACTATATTTCTGAAAAATCAAAAACAAATAGAATGGTTGTAAACATTAAATTTATAGATGTTAGTAATAATACAGTAAATCGCACTCTTGAATCTCAATTCGACATTGTAATCCCAGATACTACTAGTAGTATTGGTGATTTGGCAGTACATTTTAACAATCGTTTCAACGAAAGAGGAAATGACAAATTTCTTGCCCAAAACCCTGAGTCTTTTATAGGCGCTTTATTGCATGCCGAACAAGACCAATTCGAAAATAAACTTGTTATTCGTAGAAAAAATTTTATTGAATGGGATTTGGCTGCAAGAAACAATACAGGTATATACAATAATCTACAACGATATGATATTTATGATTCTTCCGGTGTGGGGCAAAAGTCAACTACCTATCCATTAATAAATTTTGTAAAATTAAACTATAGTGAAACCCGTAGTAGTAGACAATATTTAGAATTATCTATCGATTTCAACCCGGATAATATCCCTGCAAAAAAATCATTGGCTTGGAAAATGGGGTTTAGGAATGATACAAAAATATCTACCAATTATTATCCACCAAGAGTATTGAAACACAAACCTAACGACACATACTATTTATATATGAAAGCTGAAGCAACCTATGGAGAAAATATTGACCAATATTATTTTCTATATATAGACGATTTTGTAGGAAATCATAATGAAAGTATTATTGTACAAAGCGATGAAAATTATTTAAAACAAAATATATTAGCACGTATTCAAAGAAGAAATGCAGAAATGTTTGAAGTAAATCATGACAATAACAATGATTTTATTTTCAAAAAAAGAGAATATTTTGGACCTGTAAACATTAAAAAACTCAGATTAAAATTAATAGACAAGTTCGGTGAAGAACTCGAATTAAACAATGTAGATTATTCACTGGCCTTAAAATTCACACAATTATATAATAATATGTAATTATTAAGTGTAAATATATATTATTATGACAACAATCAATACAACCAACAATTTTTCACCAGATGCCAACGATGCCATTACACAAGCCATTGCTAAGATTGGTACTGCTACAACTGAAATTTCTACCATAAACGATACCAATTCGCAAATATTAAACCGATTGGAAGGAAAAGCAGATGTATACAACATAAATACAATAATAGATAAATTACAAGAAAATCAAGAAACACAACACACTATTAACTCGACTATAGCTACTTCAATTTCAACTATAGAAGAATATATCAATCAAAATAAAAGTTATAACGAAACACTTAATTTTAATATTTTAAAACTTACAAACAATGACGCCTCTATGAATTCTTTAACCAAAACAATTATCGAAAATCAAAATGCATTACAATCAAATAATAATGAAATTTTAGAAAAGTTTATAGAATATGACAACTCCATGAATGTATTTCTAACAAATAAACTATCACAGCAACAAGTAGACCTTACCACTGTCATTGCAACTGAAATACCCAAAGAATTCTCTTCTGTTTTATCGGATGTTGCTGACATGAATAACAGAATCATTAATATGGTGGATAATGATATTCGACCTATTTTAACGAATCAAGTAAGTTTAACCGCTGATATTGTAACATATAGTGCGAATACAAACAATTCATTATCCGGAATATTAACAGAAATAAACAACACAAATAATAAATCCATAAACGATGTATCTAATATTATACATACACTTGATACCAACTATAATCTTTTATTTGATTCCATCAACAACAAAGATAATTCATTTAATGATATAATATTGAAAATAACTGAAAATCAAGTATCCATTGACCAAAATTATACAAATATATTCAATACCATTAACCAATCCAATATAGATATTATTGAAAAAATAAACAATACCGATATTTCTAGAAATATTGCATTTAATGATATATTTCAAAAACTTACATTAAACGACGCTTCAATGAACCATATTTCACTAAATATTGCAAACACAGTAAACAAATTAGCCAATACAGATAGTTCTATGAATGCATTCAATGAAAATCTAATTACAGCCATTAATAAAATATCAAACCAAGATGCATCATTTAATTTATTACAGTCACAAATGATAAATACACTTGATAAATTATCAAACAATGATATATCCATGGGCAATATATCCTTGAATATGGCAAATACAGTCAACAAATTAGTAGACAATGATAATTCAATGAATGTTTTAACTGAAAATCTAGTATCTGCTATTAACAAAATATCTGACCAAGACGCATCTTTAAATGTTATACAAACACAAATGAATAATTCCATTAACAAATTATCTATCAATCAAGAATTAATTCAAATCGGTATAGCAAATGTGGATACAACATTAAACAAATTAACAGATAATGATGCAGCTCGCAATGAAATTGCTTCGAATATTACAAATATTATGAGTAATTTAAATAATCGCGACGCTTCCATAAATGAAATAAATTCAAATATGATTGGTGTTATGAATAAATTATCGAATAACGATGCTTCTATGAATGATGTTTTCAATAATATTATTACATCCCATGAAAATATATCTACACAAATAAATAGCACCATAAGCAGTTTAAGTGCAAAAGATGCGTCTATAAATGAAATATTAAACAAAACGTTAGACAATCAAATAACTATTGATAATAACCATACAACCACATTTGCCAAATTAAATAATTTTGATATATCATTATCAAATATTTCTCAAAATATTGACAATAATTACAACAACATAAATAACAAATTAGATAATAATTATAGTGAATTAATCGGTGAAATAACAAGCATGAATAACATATTAATACCTAGCTTTACATCTGCATTGAATAGTTTGACTACATCAAGTAACATAGCTGCGAATTCTATAACATCGGCATCAACTGCACTCGATACATTATTGCAAACGATTGATTCAAATACTAATTCTACACAACAAGAAAATCAAAAAACACAACAATTACTAGTTGAATATATTGGTAAACATATAGTTATACCTTTATTTGAACAAAGAGTCAATGATATTACCGCGCAAAATTATGGTGACCTTGAAAACGTGGTATTGGTTCATTTAAATACAGCATTATATAAATTTAGAATGGGTGACTTTGAAGGTTTAAAATCAGTATTCAATAAAACAGTGAAAGATGAATATACCATGAATATTCACAACTTAAAGCGTACTGCATTCGTTCGATATATGGGTACTACACCAGGTGCAAATAGTATTAGTGACTTAAACGTACATGCGCGTAGTCACTACAAAACATTTAAAAAATATATCACAAATATTTATCGTAGTTTAGATGGTCTTGAAAAAGCCATTATTTTATATGATGAATTCACAAATCTCGAAGGTATCAATGAATTAAATAAAATTAAAGCCGATATTCTCGAAGACCCAGATAAATTAAAAGAATATATTGCAAATCTTAATAAACAAAAAAATAATCCAGCTCTGTTCGATGTTTCTGGTTCTGCAACTGCAACACCTATGGTTAAACCACAATATATTGAATATATTAAACGATATGGTGTACCAGAAAAAGGTTTATTCGATGCTCAAAAAATGTCCGAAATTATTGTAGACCTAACTTCTAAGGGTGTAATGAATCCATTACCACAATATCCTATTGAACCACCATATTCCACATCAGAACCAAATACCAATACTAGTTCTTCTGAAGGAAATACTTCAGAAGTCACAACAAAAACAGACACTGCTACTGCTACAGACACTGCAACGGCTACCGATACAGACACTGGTTATGATTCACAAGGCTTACCATTGACTGCTACTGGAACAGATACAGCAACAGCAAGTGATACAGATACTGGCAATGATTGGCCAGATAGTGATGATTTCTCTGAATTTTCAGAATCCGATTCCGATGATTCCGATGGAGGAGACGTTGCGCAAAATTACGATGACTATTTAGCCCAATGGATTAAAGATTATAGTGGTAATCAAGTAGATGCCAGTGGTAATACAAGCGGTAATCAAAATATTCACTATCACGTACACGAACACGACCCAAATGAATCACACACACACAATTAATCATATATTATTATATTTATTAATAATATATGATAAATAAAAATATCATACAATTTATTGTCTTAGCCATTATATTGGTTGTAGTTGACCTACCATTATTGAATATATCCAATCAAGCAAAACACTTCGGTAGACTTATAAAAAAAATACAAGGTACACCTATGAAAATAAACTATATTGGTGCTTTTTTTTCATACTTTTTTATAACATTTGCTTTATATTATTTTATAATACGCGAAAACAAATCACCAACCCAAGCTTTTTTACTTGGACTAACAATATATGGTGTATATGAATATACAACATATGCATTAATATCTAAATGGGATTTCAATACTACAATTATAGATACTTTGTGGGGTGGTCTTTTATTTTATATTTGTACACATATATATTATTTTATTCAATCAAATATAAAAATATAATTGTATATCAAATATCATATTTTCCACCACGATTACAATGCGAACAATAACCTTCATTTTCAAATATATCATTCTCGTCTTGAAAAACTCGTTTGTATACCTGCATATTTTTTTTCCTTTCATAGTACCGCATAGGAGCTTTTACTATATCTTTCATTTTAGACAAAACATTGGCCATAATATATAATATGATAATATTTTTTTATCTTATTATTAACACATTTCATTTTTTTTTAACAAAACATTCTTTGCTAATTTCTTTATAATATCATTTTGCGACTTTTTCTCTTCATCTAACGTAGTAGGTCCCATAACATTATTTAATATCTTTTGTTGTGTTTCTATTTGCTGTGTATTTGTAGTCCAAGAAGGGTGTTCACTTTCCCATTCATTTAATTTTTTTACATGCTTGTTTTGAACAACATTGACCGCCTTATTTATTTTTTTACCCGTATCTTTTTCCCATTTATCATTATCTTTTACATAAAAGTTTTTTCTTTTTAAATCCACACAATGGATAGGCCTTTCAACCGTTGATAAATCGTTTAAATTTTTTATCAATATATCACTTATACCTTCGGCAAATGTTTTGTCTTTTAATTCTACCAAATCATTCATATCTATCTCTATATTTTTAACAAAATCATTTAAATTTAAAGCATTCTTGCATTTATCGTTTAAAAATACATTGATTGATAAATTAGCATTTATCGTATTATTATTTATATTTGTGTAATTATTTGTAATATTATTAATAATTACATTTTCATTTATTGCCACATCATAATCATTTTTACCACATATTTGTTTATGTTTCCATAAACCTGACCTAGTATCGTAACATTTCCCACAAACTTTACAATCATACGTTTTATTTCCCAAATGCCTTTTTGATTTAAAATGTCGATTAAAATTTTGTTTAAAATTCGTCGAATAATTGCATTTTTTGCACGAATATTTGTTCATGTAAATATATTGCAAAAATATTTTAAATTTTTTTCAAAAATTATTTAAATTTCTAAATTTGCCTAATCAATTTGTTTCCAACCGAAAAAAAAACGATTAGGCAAGTTTTTATCGTTTCATAAAATAAGATACCTACGTGAAAAGTCTCAATGTTGTTACCAACACCGTAAGGAAACGCTTTTTTTTTTCAAAATTGTGAAAAAAAATGTTACCATTAAAAATTAGCTGTTTGTTTTCGTGAAAGCCACTATCATAACATATTGAAAATTATTTTAATAGGTAAAAAATGCCATTTTTAGGGTCTAAACTAATCGTTTTTTGGCCATTTTTTGGCAATTTGGAAACGCTTTTTTTGTTTCATGGTAAGGAGAAATTTCAAAATTTATTTTTGAAAAACAAATGATATAACATAACAATATTATAAAACATGGGTCAAATTTATCGTGCAAATCGTTTTTTTTATCACTTGGAAACATTTTTTTTAAAAAACAAAAAAAAATGAAAAAAAAAATGACAAAAAAATGACAAAAAAAATTCATGTAAGGAGTTAAAAAATAAAAAAATATTATTTTTACCTAGATAGTTCTAGTGAATACAAAAAAACGCAATTTTTTGTGTTTCAAAAAACCTCTATATAGTGAATTTTGGACAATTTTTTTGTCCCATTTCAATTTTTTTTAAAAAAGTTTGAAATAAAAAAAAACTTTGTCTGAAAAACTATAAAATAACCTACCTTTTTTTTTAATATTAATAAACCATGTATAAATAATACGTCGGATATGTATACGTTTTCGGTTTTTATCGATTCAGTCATAAATGAAAAATGAAAATTACGACCTCCAAATAAAAAATTAATTCATAAAACTTGAATTACTAATATATACAACATAGGCTAATAAATATTTTAACGTCTATGTTGTATCAAAAAACACTTAAAATAGCAGATTTTAACAAGATAAATTTTCATTTATCCAAATCTTGATTTTTTTATGAACCGGAGACAAAAAAAGTAACAATCCATCGATATATTCTTTTTTATCTGATTCATCTTCTGTTTTTTCTAAGATAAGTAACGAATTGTATATAACCCGTAATGTTTCCTTATTATATTCACCTTTGATTTTGATGAATACCGTATCCATGTTTACGTTATTACCCGATACATCTTTAAATACTTCTAAGTTTTTCATATCCAATATATTTTTATAAAGCGAAAGTGTCTGAGAAATAGCAAGGTTATTACCAACCTCATCATATGTTTTTTTCAATCTAGACAAACCATCTATCGCACGTTCTAGTATATACTTAAATAACACGTTGTCTTTCCAACGATACCATTTATAATATCGTTTTATAGCATTAAATAAATAATACAAATCATCTTTTTTATCTTCATTCCACCATCTATACGCACCTTGAAACATAGTTGGTCGCTGCAAATGTAAAATGTTATTGTATATACTGAGTTTGGTACCAATCGGACAATGAGATAATATACTCAATTGTGTCATTACCTGTAAAGGTTCTAATATCATATCATTACGTTCTTTAACATTTACCAATTGATTCATATATAATATATAATACAATAAATTTAATATATTTTTGTCAAATATTGTAAACAATACACGAACCCTGTTGAGCTTAATAAATTGATTTTTGTAATGTACTTAAACGTTGAATGCCAAATTTTATTAGTATACTATGCAACAAACACTAGCAAATTACATAAAAAAAAACGAAACAAAATTACAGCAATCAAGGTTTATTGATACATCTTTGTCCAATAGAAAAGAATACGAAGATATAGAACCCGAATTACTTGTCAAATTTAATAAATTAACTGTTGGAGAAAAAAATATGGTAATCAAAAAAGGCATGGAATTTATAAAACAAACAGATGAAATTTTGAAAAATAACTTGATAAATAACAAAGTAGCAAAACAACATGAAAAAATAGAAATTTTAATGCAAACAATAAAAGACAAAGAACTTGATATAAAAGATTTGCGAAAAAATTTAAAAGAAGTAAAAAAAAATCACGCAAATGAAATAAAAGATACAACAAACCAATACAAAGAAGAAATAAAAGATTTACATGCTGAACACAAAAAATCTTTAAAAGAAATAAAAAAAGAAATGAATCAGTCACAAAAAGAAGAAATTGAAAATATACGTAACAATTTAGAATCTCAGTACCAAGCATCATTTGAAGACAAAAAAATAGAAATAGATAATTTAAAAAAAGATTTATTGGTTATTCAAAAAGAAAAAAATACAATAGAAAACAAAATATTGAAAGAAAATAAATTAGAAATCAAACAAATTAACGAAAAATACGAAACCAAAATAACCAATATCGAAAAAAACAAACAAGAAACATTTGATAAACATATTGAAATAATCAATAATCTTCAAAACAAATTAAATATAAAAAAACAAAGAGAACAAAATAGTTGTTTAAAAGGTATTGATGGGGAGAAATTTGCAGAAAATTTGACACGAAAAGTATTTACACCTCTTCGCGGTGACGTAATAGATGTACATGGTAAGGGTGGCCAAGGAGACTTTGTTATAGAATTTGAAAAAAATATGTATTTAGATAAAAAACACACCATTATGATTGATAGCAAAAATTATACTTCATCCGTGCCTTTGCGTGAAGTTAATAAAATCAAAAAAGATTTAATAGAAAATACTAATTATGATGCAGCCATATTGTTAAGTCAAAAAAATGTTAAAATTAGTAAAAAAAACTCATATTTGGATTTTGAATTTGTTAAAGATGAATATGATAATATAAAACCTGTTATGTATATAACAAATGTAAAAGAAATGGAGAATTTATTATTGCAATCCTATATATTATTGTGTATCTTTCTTAAAAATAAGGAAATAATAATAAAAGAAGAAAAAATGCTTCGATTAAAAGAAAAATTTAATAAAATAAGTAGTTTGATAGCCAAAGAAACCAAAGATTTCAATGACTATAGCAAAAGAAAAAAAGAATTTATCAAAGAACTAAAACAATTATTAAATGACGTGCATTGCGACTTTCTATCAAATAAATAAAATAAAACAATAATGTATGTGGGATTTATGTAGATATAAAGATATGTTTGGTAAACCCAATACAGGAATTCATACATACAGACTATTCAATATATCCATAATAGATGTTTTATTAACTATTATACTTGCATGGCTAATAAAACATCTAATATTACCTTCAACCGAAATAGTTGAAATATTATTTATATGTTTTATGTCAGGTGTAATTGTTCATAGAATCTTTTGTGTAAGAACAACTATAGACAAACTTTTATTTTAATAAATAATTTATAACAACCTTACAAATTATTTATGCAATAAAATATAATATATTTTTTCAATGTTTTTATGAGACATTTTATCTAAACTTTTTGATGTATAGGATTTTCCCAAAACCTTTTTATATATTTCTTTATTCTTTTTTTTACGTAAAAGTATAGTCAAGCGCCGTTTATATTCTTTAACAATTGGTTTGTATAAATAATGATGTTTTTTTAATTGATGCAATTTTGTTAAATTATCCAATGCTTGTATAGCGCGATATTGCATGATATCTATTATCTCACGTTTCCCGAAAATATCATATGACATTTTCGAAGTATTTTTTTTTAATTCACGCCCGCTAATATGAAACTGATTTTTATTTTTTTTACGCAACATTAACCTTTTCCGTGTTTTATTTTTCCGTGTTTTATTTTTCCGTGTTTTACGTTTTCTAGTTAATTTATTACGTGTCCCCATTATATATTATAATTATTTAAATATTTAATAATAGTATAATATATCAATGAGTTATGATTATGTATATAAATTTATTATTGTTGGTAGTGTTGGTGTTGGCAAAACAAGTTTGATACAAACCATTACAAATGCCGATTACAATGTACATACATATGCACCTACAATAGGTATTGAATTTTGTAGTCACATTGTTGATGTTGAAGATAAAAAAATAAAATGTCGTATTTGGGATACAGCTGGACAAGAAACGTTTAATTCATTAATCAGTATATATTTTAGAGATGTTACCGCTGCTATACTAGTATTTGACGGTAATAACCCAGAATCATTATACGATATTGAACATTCTTGCATACCACAAATAAAAAAACACAATTTAAGTTACATGCCGAAAATGATATTAGTAGAAAACAAATGCGACTTGAAACGTAATATAAACGAAGACAAATTACAACATATTATTGAAAAATTTGATTTATTATATATAAAGTCAAGTGCATTGCAAAAAAAAAATACACATAAAATACTACATGATATAGCCGAATACATTCATAAAAACACAGATTATACATCTATATATGAACTAAACAATAAACATATATCCAAAGGATACAAAGACTATGATATAAAAACAAAAATGAAACCAAGACGCGATAGATATTATTCGTGTGATAGAGATGATAATTATGGATGTTGTGTAATTGTTTAATTACAATTGATACAATCGCTTTACAACCATTTTAAAAGCCCAATTCGAACCATTTAAATTCACCAAATACCCTTTATCATTAAACAAACGTATTCTCATCTTTGACAAACGTATAGGGCCAAAATATACTCGTTTTTTATTGTTTTCTTCATTAAAACTCCAATTAATTATAGGCATTTCATCTTTCGTTACAGGAATAGTAGCCATGACATCTGGTATATTTATATTTTGTATTAAATTTAATTCATCATTATTATATTTAATTCTATCCATTTCTTCTTTTAATCGTAATATTG
>MDSZ01090023.1_pt1 | contig 14225 bp, 18 predicted proteins | sample 811201 | NCBI WGS metagenome assembly MDSZ01 (sample SAMN05326647, study PRJNA326480) | marine metagenome | isolation source: seawater | place: Indian Ocean: North | collected 2010
ACTAACGGAATCCAAAAATTAGGACTTTGATTCTTCGGGGTTGTTCCATTTCTCTATCTGTTCATAGGATTAGACGCTTTGGGTATCTTTTTTTAAGTTTTAGACTCTAATGGGTCAGTTTTGAGGATTTTGGGGGAAAAATAGGATGACCCTTTCGGCAGTTTCTTTAAATAGTTAGACTCTAAGGGGTCAGCAAAAGATATAAAAAGGACATTGTATGTAGTTATAGTTATGAGCCGATGGTTAAGAAATTCAGCAATACAAGGTGAACTTGTAGATGTGTTAAAAAATAGGGAGGCTATATGGTCGCAATCAAGCCCAAGTAAGGATAAACCATTTTGGCGTAGGAGAACAAGAATAACATCTCCGACTTCTATTAAGTATTGGTTAGATACTCTACAATATCCTTATTATTCTGTTGCTACTTTCATGGGAACAAATGTTATAGATTGGGATAAGATGCCTATTCAACCTCCACCTTTGAGAACTACTGCTGAAAGGAAAAAGGAACATAGAGAGGCATGGGATTCATACTTGACTCCTAAAGGTTGTAAGGAATTAGGTTTAGATTGGGAAGATATTTGGATAGGTAAATCTATGTTATTTGATTTTGACCATAAAGAATTACCTATGATTGCATTTGATAAGGCTATTAAAACTGCTAATTATCTTGCTGATGAATTAAGTTGCTCACCTATGATGGTGTTTTCCGGCTCTAAGGGATTTCACATTCATGTCAATCCCGATGAGGCTTCTATACTTGCTGAATGCACCCCTCAAGATTTCATTGAGAAAAAAGACCCACTAAGGGATTTAGGTAAGAAATATGCTTCAATTGTAGAAACGATTGCTAAATCGGCTACTAATATGAAGTTTCCAATTGAGGATAGGTCGTCAAATTTTAGACAAGGAATAGTTAGATGCCCTTATTCCATACATCAAAAAACAGGTCAAGTAGTTTATCCTCTTGATATGCGAGATATTGAAAATATACAAGGATTAAAAGAAGATGCAGGTATATTAGATATAGCAAAAAGACTACATGGTTGGGATATTCCAAATCAAAGTTCATCGGCAGTTGATGGTTATGATTATACTTATATTCCACCCGAATCAAGGTGTATCGGAAGGGGAATGCCTTTATACAAGTTGTGATTATCTTAATAAAGTAGTAATAGCCACAAGTGAGGCTAAAGCCATACCACCATAAACTAATGTTTTTTGTTTTTCATCATTGAATAAATTAACAGTAGGAGGGGTCGTGCCTTGATAATTTCCGGTTTGCTCTTGTATGAATTGTGAAGTCCTCTTAGCATCAATTCTATCTATTTCTTCTTGAGAAATATTACCTAAATAAAATACAGGACTATACCAACAAGTAGAAATTTCTTTTTCATTACCAAAGAAACCACTAACAGTTTCAGTTCCAAATTCGCACCTACCACCCGAACAATTACCTGTTGCTTCATTAAATGCTGAAATTGTATATTCACCCGGCTCAATAATGTCAAAATAAATTTTAGAATCTCCATCGGGAGTTCCACTTAGTATTATGTCTTGAACTTCATAAGTAGTTCCTTCAACTTCCCTTCCTACCTTTAATCTTACCTTATGTTGGTCAGCACCTTTACTCATATATGTTCCTTCATCAAACATTCCTGTTGCGTCTTGTTGTAATGCACCGAATTTTACCCATAGTTTAACTCTTGCATCTGCATCACTATCATAAACCACACCTGTTTTTATAGTATGTTTTGAGCCACATACACCATTATAAATTTTTCTTGTATAGACTCTTTTGTGTAATTGTTTTTCTAATAAAGTCATATTATTCCTCACCTCCTTTGGTAATCATAGAAGTTATTATTGCGAATGCTAATATACCGCCCACCATATATAATTGTTGTTGCTGTTTTACTAAGTCTTTAGTAAAATCTTGATTTTGTTGAGATTGGTCGGGAGGTGGAGTATTAGTTAATGTTAATTTGTTGGTCATTGAATTAATATAAAAATAAGGGCAAACTACTGCCCCATAAGTATGTATGACAGGCTCAAGTTTGCTACCGGATTCTCCGATGAACTCACAACCATATTTATTCTCACCAATATTTTGTATAGATTTTATAGTAGTCCATTCCATTATTGAAGGTAATATATTTGTGTTTGTAATTACATAATCAGTTAGAGCGTTAAATGCTAATCCTTCTAAGTATATTGCACCACCTATCGCCCCTGCTTGTGCAACAAGAGTAGCCTTAGCCCCTAAGCCTAATGCAGTAGCACCCATTGTAGCACCGGATATGGCTAAAGGTATAACTGTAATAAAAATTACTGCCAATAGTAATGCAACAACAACTACACTTACGATAGTTTGTCTTATTATTTGTTCTTGAACCTTTTTTAATCTTTCGCCTTCACCGATATAACCTGCATTATCGTCATATCCGTAATTAAATATGAATGTGTAAGCACCCCAATTAGCCGACTTAGGGATTTTGTATGTTCCTTTCTTTTTACCTTCACTATCGGTAGTTAAGTTCTTAGAATGGACTTGAGATATTGTTCTATCATAATCTATTTCTTGCATCACCTTGTTTTCAAAAATAGGCATACCTTCGGATTCACCATTTAGAAAAGCCAACATTTCATCATTGTATATTTGTTTATCTTCTCTACTTGACCTACTATATACTCTATCGCTAACTTGTTCAAGGTATTCTCCATTTGTTCTCCATATTTGGAAACTTATTTTATCGCTTTGTGGTGTAGCATTACTTAGAGGTGTAGTATCTTCCCATTCGGGATAGGTCGTTAGTTCATATTTTATTGTTGATTCGGGAGGGATTTGATTCCATGTATTTACTTCTCCAATAACATTAGGAGATATTTTATTATCATCTTTATCAACTATTTGAACTATTGAAGAAAATGTAGGTCGGCAAACCATTTATACCACCTAACCTCTAACTAAATAGATTTCTTCCGCTTCCTTTGATGAAGATGGTCTTTTTAGAATTAATGTCAAACCAAGAATTGTTCCTACAACTGCTAATCCAATTTTAGTAAAAGTTTCTTGCTTATCTTCTTGACATTTTTCAATACAATCGGGGTCGGTTGATTCAGCGCACCTATCTTCACATGACTCTAATAGTTTTTCCAAACCTTCTCCTAATGTTTCGGGTAAAATAAATCCAAAGAAATTTACTAATCCTCCTACTACGGCTATACCTACTGTGCCTAATGCCGCATTCAAAGCATTCTTCCTTGTAAATATACTTTTTCCGGTTGATAAGTCCGATGCACCATCAATTGATTTTACGATTCTTTGGTTTTTGCCTATTCTGTAAAATCCCGCCCCATCTTTAACTACTTCAATTCCATTTTTATCTACTAATTTATAACCTTCTTTAAGTCTTAATTTGTCTTTATTGTCAGTTAATCTTCTTACCCCTTCTAATTTTTCTATGTCCTTAGCCGCCATACCATCATCAACAACACCTACGGCTTTAGTTCCTTCGGGAATCTTACCTCCAACTTTACTCCCTGTGATTACACCTCTAACATTTGATAATCCCGAACCTATGCGAACTCCAATTCTTGAACCCTTAATTGCCCCCCATAAACCTCTTATTCCTCTTAATCCTCCTATTGCATTAAATTCAGTAGCAAATCTATCGGGGTCGTAATCGGGATTTCTAATTTTAATATCAGTCATAGTAATGTAAAACTCATCATCGGGTCTTACTTCACCTCTTAACCATGTTCCATCTTTTTTAATACCGAATACATAAGCACCCGAATGTTCATTATCAATATCAATTTCTAACCTATCTCCCGGTCCGAAAAATACTTCTATTATTTCATCACTTGCGCTTCCATCAGTATTATTGTTAATCCATTTCTTTGCACTATCTTTATCATTATCTGCATCTACATATACATCATTGTGAAAGTAATTTCTATTTTCAGTTTTTATTCTTAGTTTAACCTTGAAACCTTCGGCAATCTGTATGTCAATTCCGCCCGATGTTGTTCTCCAATCGGAATCTTCTAATTTAACTTTACTGTTATTTATCCACCTATGCCAACCCATTAATCTATGAACGGAAAAAGGTTGGTGAATATCATCTACATCACCCGCCATAAACTTCTTAAAATCACTTCTTCTATTGTATAGTGTTGGATTTATCCATTCATCAACATAATTTTTATTATCTTGAGTTGTTGTTGTTGTTGTTGAACCGTTAATTCCTCCACTTCCGTTAGATGTTGTTGGCACACCTCCCGATTGAGGAGTTTGTGAAGTAGTAGTATCAGTTAATGTTTCCTCCTCATTATAGTAGTAATAACCAACTCCACCTATTATTAATAGTCCAACAATCGGAAGCATAGAATTAGCCATGATATGTTTTTCTACCTTTTGATAGATAAAGATTCCGTTAGAAAGTATTATGTATATTGTCATTTTTTATGAGATTATGGGTGAATCTAATCCTAAACTAAGAATGGCAATTTGTAATTCTTGTGAACATATTGAAAAGAAGTTTTTAACACCAAGTAAATGTGCTATTTGTGGTTGTGCATTGAAATTGAAAACCTTGATTGTTAGCGAAGAATGTCCTTTAGGTAAATGGTAAAGTTAATAAAGGTGTGCAACACAATAAGTAATTATGAATACTAATGAAGGCTATATTTCTAACCCTAACTTTGACTCCTTGACCATAACTACCCTTGATAATGAAGAACATGATTGGGAAGAAATTATAAGTAAGATGGATAATGATGATTTTTATTATGGTTATCTTGGAAAATTTGCACTAAGTAGTAGTATAATAAAAACACTACTTAAATCCCCTAAAGAATATTATAAATACATCAAAGAAGGAGGTAGTGAAGAAACTCAAGCACTTAGAGATGGAAAATTATTTCATTGGAGAATACTTGAGCCTCATGTTTTCAATGCTATTAATGTTATTGAAGTAGCATCAAAAAACTCTAAGGCTTACAAAGAAGCCGTCAAAGAATTAGGGTCGGTTTTCTTGAGGAAGGAAGTAGATAATTCTATTTCTCTTGCTGATGCACTTACGGAAAACGATGAGGTTAAAGAATATTTGACTGATGCCTTTTTTGAAGTTCCTCAAATTCAAATGATTGATGGAATACCAATAAGAGGGAAGGCTGATATAATCAAAGGTGATTCAATAATAGATTTGAAAACAACTGCTGATATAAGCACTTTCAAATACTCGGCAAGGAAGTATGGTTATGACCTTCAAGCCTATCTTTACCTTCAACTATTCCCCGAATGCAACTCATTCAAATTCATTTGCATTGATAAAAAAACTAAGGATATTGGAATCTATGAATGTTCTCAAGAGTTCCTTGATTCCGGTAAGGAAAAATTAGAAAGAGGCATTCGTATTTTCAAAGATTTATTCTATCAAAATACTGAAACCGAAAAAACATTATCACAATTAGTAATTAAAGGAACACTTTGAGGATTAAATATGGAAGATACACCCATAGAAATAACCCATCTATCAGTCGGTGAAGGTGCTAAAGGTAATATCAAAATAGATAATATAGAGTATGAAAACTTTTATGTAAAGCAAAAAGGTTCGGGCGAATCCGCCTATCCTACTACTTTGTTTTGCCCTAAATGTAGCGATACGCATGAGTTTAATGCTAAGTTTGGAGAATGGCGAGAAAAGTGGAATGTAAATCATAAGGATTTATATTTTACTATTAAATATGATTATGATGAGAATGGTGATTTGTTTGCTATTTGTGATAAGTGTGGTTTTGATTTAAGGGAGGATTATATTTATGGAAGTGATGATTCTAAAAAAGAATTAGAACCTCAAATACATACTATTTCAATTTTGGAAGCAAAGTATCAAGATAATTCGGTTTGTATTGGTTTATCAACATATAAAAAGGTGATAAAAGAAGGAATCAATTGGAAAAGTGATATAATAGTATCAATTTCGGGAAGTAAATACCGGATTAAGTTCCAAGATTTCTCTAATCCGGCAAATATCGTTTCAAAAGGTGATTTAATTTACATTAAGTGGAAATGTTTTAGAAACCGCCATCTTTAATAGGGAAAACATACTTAGAGATAAATATGGGCTTGAACGCTAATCAAAGAATGTCGGAGATACTACGCCCTCTTGGGGGTGAGGAAGGGCTAAGGAAGAAATTAAGAACTCATGGTTATTCTAATTGGAATACAATAAGTTTTTATCCTATCATTGGCTACTTTCCTAAATATATGGATTCCTGTGATGTTGTAGGTGTAGCGGTTAGGAGTAATTATTCATTCAAAATAGTTTATGGTTGTATAACTACTGATTATCAAGGAGTTAATGAATGGTATAGTTATGTTTCATTACATGATGATTATAATTCACTTACTGAAGCCTTACTTGACCATCATAAGGCTATGATTGCTACTGAAGTTGATATGCAAGATGCAAAATTAAGGTCATGGGAATCAATTTTAGAGGAAGTCCACGATGGAGTTAGAAGAACTAAATATGATGTAGATGATGATGATTTTCTCATTACTGATAGTATGAACATCACATTTGGAGTTTCATCGGATTTCACCGATTCAAGTGATATTTTATCATTCTTAGAGGCTTTGAAAGATTTTTCGGCTATGAATCCTAATAGATTCATTAAGTTTGTTGAGCAAGGCGAAGAACTTGAAAAAGAATTAGAAATAAAGTTTGATGAAGATAATAAAGATTGGAATGATGATTTTATTAATGAATGGTCATAAACGACAGGCTTAAATATCAAATGGTTTATTTAGTAATTATGATGATAGGTCGTGAAAAATTAAAGGAGTTAGAATCCTTTACTTCATCTAAATCAAAAATGAGGCTTGAAAAGTCTAAACTAAATAGGCTTTTTACTTCCATGCGACCTGCTTATTCTAATGCTGAAGAAGAATTTGTGCAAAAATATATGCTATCTCCTAATCTATTAAGTTTGGGTATGTATCAAGATGGTTATGGTAATTGTCTATTAAAGATTGATAATGAAGATGGAACGCCATCAAGAACGCTATGGTCTTGTCATACTGATTCAGTTCACAACAGGGGAGGCTTTCAAACAGTTCACTTTAATCCATTAGATGATAAATTTAGCACACCCGATGGTTCATGTCTTGGTGGAGATGATAATTCGGGAACTTATGTTATGTTAGAATTAATTAGAAATAAAGTTCCGGGTCTTTATATTTTTCATAGAGCCGAAGAAGTAGGAGGTAGAGGTTCGGCTTGGATTGCTGAAAATAGCGAAGAAATGCTAAAAAAATATGATAGGGCTATTGCTTTTGATAGGAAAGATGTTCATAGTATTATTACACACCAAGCCTCAAGAAGATGTTGCTCGGAAGCCTTTGCTGATGATTTGGGAGAAAAATTAGGTATGAACCATAGGTCAGACCCAACAGGTTCATTTACTGATACTGCAAATTATGACCATATTATTCCCGAATGCACTAATATGAGCGTAGGTTATTTCTCGGCTCATTCAGCAAGAGAAACACAATTATTAGATTATATTGTTAAATTGACTGAAAATTTTATTAGGATTGATGTAGAGTCATTGATAACTGAAAGGAATCCCGATGCACCTGCTGAATATAACATGGGAGGTTATTACGGTTATAGTGATAATCTAATTAAACCTTCAAGAGAGGCAAGAACTACGGTTGGTTGGTCTAAGCAAGATGATTTGAAATGGAAGAAATCTAAAAAGGAAAGAAAAGAACAAAAGGCAAAAAAAATAGACAAGATAAGTAATGATGAGTTGCTTGATATTCTTGATGATGCAATTGTAGATGATGATTTCGGACCAAAAACCACAAAAGTAGATGATAAGAAAAAAGATGAAATTGTGGAAGATTCAAAAGATAATCCTAATTGGCAAGAGTTCTTTAGTAAATTACCCGAATGAGCGAAATAGTTAAAAGGGTAGATAGTCAATCATAGACTATGAGTAAGAAAAATGCGTGGAAGAATAAGGTTTTAGATTTGTTAAGTGAAAGAGCCATGAGTAGCACCGAAATTTCGGAAAAATTAGGTAGAGTTATGAGGTATGCCCCTCATGCAAGAAAAATAACTCTTGTTTTGAGAGGAGATAAAAGATTTAGAGAATTAGAACAAGTTTCAGTTGATTCTTGGTTAAGGGCTGAATCTCATAAGGTTTCACTTTGGGGTTTATTAGACCAAAATTACGCTTTTGATTATCCTTATACTGTGGTTAGTGCTTGATTATTCAAGTGAAGTATAACCGAAAAGTTTAAATAGGTAAAAAAATTAGGTTTGGTGAGGGGGATTCTATGAACTCTATAATAAAATGTGAAGATTGCGGTAGTAGAAATTTAAGTGAAGATAATAAAGGAGAATTAAGTTGCGTAGATTGCGGATTAGTTATAACAAGCCTTGTTATTGATAGTGGACCGGAATGGAGAAATTACGATAATGCTTCGGGTGAAAATCAAGAAAGAGCAGGTATGCCGAATACTGAACTCCTACATGATAAAGGTTTGACTACTGATATTGATTGGAGAAATAAAGATTTCGCAGGGGTATCAATTAATTCTAATACATCTAAGATTTTTAGAAGGCTAAGAAGGCAACACCAAAGAACAAGAATCAGCAATTCAAAAGAAAGGAATCTTTCAGTAGCACTTGCTGAATTACAAAGAATTGCATCACAAATGGGATTACCAAGACCTGTTAGAGAACAATCAGCCTTTATTTACCGAAAAGCAGTAGAAAAAGGATTAGTTAGAGGAAGGTCAATTGAGGGAGTAGTTGCCGCATCAATTTATGCCGCTTGTAGAATGGGTAATATTCCGAGAACTCTTGATGAGGTTGGGATTCATTCAAGAACGGGAAGGAAAGAAATAGGTAGAACTTATAGGGAAGTCGCTAAAGCACTTAGACTTAGAGTTTCACCTTCCTCTCCGCATGAGTATATCCCAAGATTTTGTTCTACTCTTAACCTTCCTAATGAAACTGAAATGAGAGCCATGAAGATTTTAACTGAAGCCGAAAAGATGGAACTTACCGCAGGGAGAGGACCAACAAGTATTCGTGCCGCATCAGTTTATCTTGCATCTTTGATAACAAATAATGCAAGAACTCAAAAAGAAGTATCAAAAGCGGCAGGGATAACGGAAGTTTCAATTAGAAACAGGTATAAGGAATTATGCGTTCACCTTCAAATTAATCCCGATGATTACTAAAATACCATAATCTTTTAATAGGTATTATGATTAATTACTAATGAGGGATAGATATGAGCATAGAAATAATATGTGATTCGGGGTATAGTGCAAGAGAATGGATTTCAAAAGATGGTGAAAGGCACAATATCTTTATTAAAGACAAAAATGGCGAAGTAGGGTGGATTGACCTAAAAACAGGAAAATTAGTAAATAAATCTCAAAGAAATTATGATTTTGTAGATGAAGATGATGCTAAAATAATCATCAAAGCCTCCGATAAAAAATTATTTATTGGAATAGTAGGTGATGATGAGATTGATGAAATATCAATGGCGAGATTATCATTAAAAGAAGCAACAAAGAGATTCAATTCGTTAAAATTAGGTGATGTAGAGTTTGAACTAAATCTCGGTCCATCAAGGGAAATTAGGAAAGGTGGAAAGTCAAATTGGGCTAAAGCAAATATTACTGTAAAGGTTTCAAATCCCGATTCCATTGAGGAAGTTTATGATTCATTATCCGATATTGCATTTGCTATGTTAGATTTGGAAACTGATAGACTTCTTAATGACCAACAGGCTTAAATAGTATGGTGTATAATTTGAAAATATGAACTTAAACACATTCCGTAAAGAAACTGCGTTATGTGAAATCAAAGAAGGTTTAATTGAAAATGAGGAAGCAATAACACAATTTCAAGCAAAAATAGTAAATAAAAAATATTTGTTAAGGTGGAGATTTAGAGTTTGTAAATATTGTAATGAGAGTTTTGATATAAAGGAACATGGTTTTGGATATAATTGTGGTAGGTGTTGAAAATGAAAAGTATAGGAAAGGTAAAACTTGGTTTGAATGATAGTTTTGAAGTTTTGATAGAAAGCGATATAGTGATGAATGGTAAAGAAGATTACGATGATTTGTATTTTGTAATGTTTAATGTTATGAATACTCCACTAAGGCTTTCAATTATTACTGTTGGTAATTTGATTGAATTGGCTAAGGAGAATACAGGTTTAGATGAAAATAAATTAATGGATATGGCTAAAAATGACCCCGAAAATTATGTAATGTTGGCTCTTGGTGATGGGTCAAAGGTAATAGACAAAGGAACTGAAAAAATCAAAATTAATCTTGATTCACAAGATAATGCAAACAAGTCAAGAATCATTATTTCATCTATGATGGAAAAAGGATATTTCCTACAAAAATCTAATTATAATGTCGGTGGTGAAATAATCCAAAGAGAGCAAAAGGTTGAAACCGAAAATATGATGCCTCAATTAAATATTATGCTTGAAATTATTAAGAGATGGGATAATTTAGATGTTGAAGAACTCGCTAAATATCTTGGCTAAGATTACCTTAATATAGGTCATAAGGAGATGTATTACCATGACGCACAAGAAGTTAAGCCAAGAAAGTAAGAATGATATTTTGACAGTTTATGCTGAACTATACGCACAACCTACAACAATTACACCACAAGGGGTTGAAATTGCCGAGCATTTGACAAATTATCTTGATGAAGGTAATGAAGAAGAATGAAGATAAACTTTGATTCCTTTGTTTTTACCTACTAAAACATAATTAGGATTCATGTTAAGATATGTTCCGACTTGCCTTCGGGTAGGAACTCCTCTTTTGAAATCATCATATAAGTTGTATATTATTTGTTGTGAACCTATTGGAGTTTTCATATCAACCATATATTCATCTATTGTCTTGGCGTGGGTTTGAATCAGTCCGAATACTTTACTCATAATATATCCTATAATGGTATGATTAATAAAGGTATCTCATGTTTGCATAATTAGACCGAAGCGAGAGGTGGAGATTTTGAATATTATTGAATTATATCCCAATACTAAACCAAGATATGATATTGAGAAGTGGTTTGATACTCAACCTTTTACTAAGCCAAGAATAGAGCAAGAGCAAGTAATCCCTTTGATTTTAGACCAAATCTCAAAAGGAACTAAAAATATTATTGTTGAATCTCCAACAGGTTCGGGTAAATCGGCTATATCTTATTACATTCCTAAAATCTCAAGTCTTGAAACTTATGTCCTAACTCATCTTAAAGGATTACAAGACCAATATGCAAAGGAACTCCCCGAAATGAAAGTAGTAAAGGGAAGGTCAAATTATAAGTGTAATTTATCAATTCCTACTAACTGTGATGATGAAGAAATACTGAATGAGGCAATTGAGTATTATTTGGCTAATAAGGGTGATGTTTCGGATAATTGTAATGCTGATATAGCCCCTTGCGTTAGAGTTAAAAATTTCAATTGCCCTTTCAAATTTTCAATTGAAAAATTGAATGAAAATAAAAGCAATTATTCGGATAATTTAGGCGATTTTTGCGGCTATTATTCGGATTTAGCACAAGCAACTAATTCTAATTATTTCCTAACAAATATGAATTATTTAGCCTCAACATTTTCCATTGGAAATTTATTACCAAGAGATTTACTAATTGTAGATGAGGCGCATAATTTAGAATCGGCTTTGATGAGTCATTATTCATTGGATTTCAAATTAAATGACTTTGAAGATTATTTCGGAGTTCCAAGTAGAGTTGATTGTAAAAAGAACCCTAATTTAGTTGAAAAGAGGAAATCTTTATTAAGTAATTGGAAACCTAATGGAGAAGGCTTAGGATTCCCTAATATACCTTCTATTACTACTAAAACCGATAAAAGAGTTTGGGAAATGTCCTCAAAAGTTTTCCAATCATATTTCCGATACCTTTCAAAAGTTCTAAGTTTTCGGATAGCGAATGAAAAAATATCCGAAAATAACATACAAGATGCAACCCTACTCCTTAAAAAAATTAATATACTAATAGAGAACTTAGGAGATTGGCATAATTGGGTTTGGTCTAAGAATGATGAATTGAATCCTACATCAATCAAGTTCAAACCGTTATCTATTAGTAATTATGCTGAAAATCTAATTCATTCCGCAGGTAATCAACGGATTTACATAAGTGCTACTATTGGCGATATTGATGTATTTTGTAGTGAGTTGGGATTGGATAAAGAAGATACAACCTTTATCCGAATAAATTATTCATCTTTCCCATTAGAGAACCGACCTATTTATACTCACATAATAGGTGGTAATCTATCATATAGTGCTAAATCGGATATGGATTATTATAAAACGGCTAAAGCAATTAAAAAGATAGCATGGAAGTATAAAGGCAAAAAAGGTTTAATTCTACCTTATACTAAAGCCAATCAAGAAAGCATTATTGATGCTCTTAATCTACATTATCCTATCTTAGCAAGAAGGCTTAGGACTCATTCCGATGAGCCTAAACAAAGAGAGGAGGATTTTAACACATTCAATAATCTAAGTTCCGATGATATTATGATTTCAACATACGCCAATCAAGGATATGACGGTAAAGATGTGGATTTTTGCATAATCGTGAAAGTGCCGTTTGCCTCACTTGGAGATATACAAATTAAGAAAAGAAGTGAAAAGAACCCTAAATGGTATAAAGCCCAAACTGCTAATTTGCTTACTCAAATGTGCGGTAGAGTAGTTAGGAGTAAGAATGATGTTGGAGATACATACATAATAGACCCTCAATTTCTTTCGTTTTTTGATTCAAACTTTAGAGGAACTTCGCTATCAGCCGAAATGCCTAAATATGTGGTAGAGAGTATTAACAATTATCGGGGTGTAAAAGAATGAAAATTGGTATTTGTGGTAAGATGGCTTCGGGAAAAACAACCTTAGCGGAGGCTTTGTGTAATGGTCTAAAATTCAATAAATTTAGTTTAGCGGAAGCGGTGAAAGACTTTGCTAACTTTTTGTTTGATATACCGGAAGGATATAAAGACAGGAAAGCCTATCAAAAAGTAGGTGATGGAGGGCGAAAGAAACTTTACAATGATATTTGGATTGATGTGTTGAAAGGAAAAGTTAGAGAATCCGATTGTGAGTTTGTTGTAGTTGATGATATTAGATACCTAAATGAGATTAAGAAACTAAAGGAAGATGGTTGGGTCTTAGTTAAGATAGATATTGATGATTCATTACAGATTGAAAGGTTGAAGCAAACTTATCCCGAAAATTGGGAAGTCCACGCTGAATCAAGAACTCACCCTTCGGAGGCTGAAATAGACCAAATGGAAGATTCCGATTTTGACTTAATTATTAAGGCTGAAAATAATTCTAATCCTGTGGAACATTTAGTATCTTTTGTTGTTAATGATTAAGTTCCTATAAATTATCAACATCTAAATATGCTTCGCCACCATCATCTTCAAAAAATGCCAACCAAAATTCCGGTGTGTAGCCTCCAAATCTTATTTTATTATTTATTTTGGTAATTTCATCATCTTCCAAATCCATTTTTTCTTTTTTTGTTCCAAACCAATTTTTTATGTCATTCAACACAATTTCACCTTCATCAATGTCGCCTTGAGAGTTTATCCAGCCATTGAGTTGTAGATAATCTTTAAGATTGCCAAATTTTTCTATCCAATGGTCATTAGGTGTGTTTTCAATCGCTGAAGGTCTTAAATCATAATAACTTAACCATTCCGCCCAAGATAACGGTGAATTTCGGATAAGTCGCACCTCCGCCTCTAAATCATCATTATCCATATTTAATCTTCTGTGAGATAATATAAGCCAATCTATCATAGCATTTGCTAATTTTTCATTATTATAAGTTGTTAAAGTTCCTTCATCATCGGTTAATTCATTTAGATGCAAATATTGATTCAAAGATAAATTAGGAGGTCTTTCTAAATAACTTTCATCAAAAAAAGACTCATCATTTACAAATTCCTCCTCAATTATATCATCATCCCATGCGCCCAAATCTTCTTCTACTTCTTCTTCCTTTCTTTTCATCATATCAAAGTGAAGTTGGGAGATTTCCAAAGGCGATAATCCTTCGGTGGTGTTGGATTCTCCAATACCGTAAAGAAGTGGATTATCTAAATCTCCT
>MDSZ01038452.1_pt1 | contig 14224 bp, 15 predicted proteins | sample 811201 | NCBI WGS metagenome assembly MDSZ01 (sample SAMN05326647, study PRJNA326480) | marine metagenome | isolation source: seawater | place: Indian Ocean: North | collected 2010
GAGAATAAAGAGAAAAGCGCTTAACTGACATCTATTTGTCCAGGTTATATACATGGCTAAAAGAGATTATTATGATGTCTTGGGTGTAAATAAGAGTGCAAGTCCAGAAGAATTAAAATCAGCTTATCGAAAATTAGCAGTCAAATATCATCCAGATAAAAACCCTGGTGATAAAAATGCCGAAGATAAATTTAAAGAAGCAAGTGAAGCTTACGGCGTTTTATCTGATAAATCTAAAAAAGAAAACTATGACAATTTTGGTCACGCCGCTTTTGAAAATGGCGGTGGAGCAAGGGGTGGTTTTGGGGGTTTTGGTGGTTTTAGTGGGGCTGATTTTTCAGATATTTTTGAAGATTTTTTTGGTGACTTCGGTGGAGGCAGAAGAAGCTCAAGAGGTAAAAGTTCAAATAATAGAGGTTCAGATTTAAGGTACGACTTATCCATTTCACTTGAAGAAGCATACACAGGAAAGAAACAGAATATTGAATTTTCTACATCTGAAAAATGTAATACTTGCAAAGGTAATGGATCAAAACCAGGCTTTAATCCTGACAGATGCACATATTGTGGAGGAAATGGAAGAGTGAGATCTAATCAAGGTTTTTTTACAGTCCAACAAACTTGCCCTCAATGTGCTGGAAGTGGTGAAGAAATAACCCATCCTTGCGTAGATTGCAGCGGCCAAGGAAATAAACAAGCTTCAAAAAAAGTATCAGTCACTATTCCAAAAGGAGTAGACGATGGAACAAGAATTAGACTTGCTGGTAAAGGAGAAGCTGGAACAAGGGGAGGAGCTAGCGGAGATTTATACTTGTTTATAAATATTAAATCTCATGAGTTATTTAAAAGATCAGATGTTAATTTATTTTTTGAATTTCCAATATCTATAGCCGATGCAGCACTTGGAACAACTATAGAAATACCAACAATTGATGGGAAAAAAGCAAAAATCAAAATTCCAGATGGTACTCAAGACGGAAAACAATTCAGGTTGAAAGGAAAAGGCATGCCCTTTATGAGACGAGGAGATTTTGGGGACTTATATGTTCAAGTAAAAACAGAAGTTCCAGTCTTTCTTAACAAAGAACAAAAAGAACTGTTAGAAAAATTTAGAAAAATAGAAAATGAAAAATCAAATCCAAGTATCAAAAAATTCTTCCAAAAAGCTAAAAATTTTTGGAAAACTGATTAATGGAATTAGACCAGATAATTCCTGCAATTTTTCTTATAGCCATTCTTATTATCGTTCTACCAGAATTTTTGAGATCTAATTCAAAACTAAAGCGGTTTATAAAAAATTTTCTCATTTGGTCTATAATTGTTGTAAGTGTTGTGATAGTTTCAAATATAATCTTCAAATGAAAAAAATAAATTTAGCTGTAACTGGTTGTTTGGGTCGAATGGGTCAACAGATTATTAAATCTGCAAAAAAAGATAAAAGTTTTAAATTAACTGCATTAACTGAAAGTAGAAAAATAAAAAAAAAAATTAATGGATTAAAAATTTTTATAAATACAAAAAATGCATTTATAAAATCAGATTTAATAATAGATTTTACTGTTCCAAAATGTACTTTCGAAATACTTAAAATAGCATCTAAATTAAAAAAAAGGGTAATAATTGGGACAACAGGTTTTACAAAAAAAGAGGAGAATTTAATTAAAAATTATTCAAAAAAAATTCCGATTTTGAAAGCAGGAAATATGAGTTTAGGAATTAATTTATTGATGTACTTAACTGAAATAGCATCGGCCTCCCTTGGAAAAAATTTTTTAAGTAAAATTTATGAAGTACATCACAAATTTAAAAAAGATTATCCTTCTGGTACTGCGTTAATGTTAGGTAAGGGAATTGCAATTGGTAAGAAAAAAAATTTTTATAATTTGATAGGTAAAAAATATCTTAATAAAAAAGACTTTCCTTATGGTAATAAAATTAACTTCAATTCTATAAGAAGAGGAAAAATTATTGGTGAACATGAAGTGAAATTTTCAAGTGGAAAAGAAATAATCACTTTAAATCATGAAGCATTTGATAGAGCTTTATATTCTGAGGGTGCGTTATTAGCTGCAAAATGGTTAATGAATAAAAAATCAGGTCTTTATTCAATGAGAGATCTCATGAATTTCAAATAATGAATGAAATTCAAAGAGCAAAAGTAATCTTGAAAATTTTAAATAAAACATATCCCAAAATTAATGTACCACTCAAAAGTAGAAACAATTTTACTTTATTAATTTCTGTGCTTCTTTCAGCGCAGTGCACCGATGTAAATGTAAATAATGTAACCAAAAACATTTATCCAAAATATTATAAGCCTGAACACTTTAAGAAATTAGGAAGAAAAAAAATTGAAAAACTAATAAAAAAAATTGGTATTTTTAGGATTAAAGCAAAGAGTATTTATAATCTATCTAAAATTCTTATAGAAAAACATAATGGTAAAGTACCCAAAACATTTGAAGAATTAGAAAAATTACCTGGTGTTGGACATAAAACTGCAAGTGTAGTCATGTCACAAGGATTTGGTCAATCTGCATTCCCAGTTGATACTCATATTCATAGATTGGCACAAAGATGGGGTCTAACAAGCGGAAAAAATGTAATTCAAACTGAGAAAGACCTTAAAAGGTTATTTCCAAAAAAAAATTGGAACAAACTTCACCTTCAAATTATTTACTTTGGAAGAGAATATTGTAAAGCAAGAGAATGTTTTGGATTAACTTGTAAAATATGTGCTACTTGTTATCCTGGTAGAAAAAAACCCATTAAAACTAATAGAGCATAAAATGAAAATTTTAGGAATTGGTAATGCAATAATCGACGTTATTTGTAAAGTGGACGATAAGTTTATCCATGAAAATAATTTAACAAAAGGAAATATGAAGTTAACTTTTGATGAAGGTGAATTTAAGAGTTTACTTTCTAAATTAAAAATTGAAAGAACAATTTCTGGTGGTTCAGTTGCAAACTCAATTGTTGGTTTGTCTCAATTAGGAAACAGTGTTGGATTTATTGGAAAAATATCAAATGATGAATTTGGAGAAAAATATGAGGCTGGACTTAAAAGAGAAAATGTAAATTATTTTTATGAAAAAAAAAAAGAAACTCTTCCAACAGGTACATGTTTGATTCTAATAACACCTGACTCAGAACGAACAATGTTTACTTTTCTCGGAACCGCAGGCAAAATTAATGAAAATGATATAGATTTAGAGATAATTAAAAAAGCTGAAATAATTTTTCTAGAAGGTTATTTGTGGGATGAAGGTGATCCAAAAAAAGCATTCGAAAAAGCGATTCAAAACTCAACTAAAGTTGCTATGACGTTGTCTGATAAATTTTGTGTAGATAGACATAAACCACACTTTCTTGAATTAGTTAAGAATAAATTAGATATTGTATTTGCAAATGAAGAAGAAATTATGTCTTTAATTGATGCAAAAAATTTTGATGATGTCATTGCTTTTGGAAAAGATATTAAAAAAACTCTTATTATTACAAGAGGAGAAAGAGGTGCAATTTCAATTACCAGTTCTGAAGTTAATGAGGTGGGTGTTGAAAAAAATTTAAATATTGTTGATCTGACTGGGGCTGGAGATTTATTTGCTAGTGGGTTTTTACATGGATATCTAAATGATTTTTCTCAAATAGGATGTTTGAAAAAAGGCACTGAAATGTCTGCAAAAATTATTCAACAAATTGGTGCTAGATTAAATTAAAATTATTTTTTTTTCTTTTAAAGCTTCCTTTTCCTTTTTTGGGTCTCTTTATTCTTGGTCTATATTTTTTGGAAAAAAGATCTTTTGCATACAAATTTTTTTTAGAAGATTTTGTAACCATCTTTAGTACTTATTATAAAATTTTTATCATTAAAATATTCTTGAATTTTTTTTCTTAGTCTGTGTACATGTGTTTCAACAGTATGTGTTTCAAGTTCAGCATTATAGTCCCAAATTTTTTGTTGTAATTCACTAATAGAAACAGATTTATTCACTTCAGAAATATAAATAATTATCTTCACTTCTTTCTCAGTAAGTTTTAAGGACTTATCATTTTTAAAAATTGTACGTGAATTTAAATCTATTTTATAATTCCCTACGCTAATATTAGATTTATTAGAATAACTATTCTTTAAAATTTGAATATTAATTTTTTCAAGTATTTTAGAAAATTTAATGGGTAAATCATTTAGATAAATCTGATTTTTGAATTTAAATTGATTTTTTTTACTGATAATTAAGTAATCATCTATATTTTTAATTTCATCATTTAAATCTTTTTGATTAGATATATTTTTGAAATCTAAATCATAAAAATTATTTAATTCTTCAAAAATTTTATACAATTCTTGAAAATCAAAAATTATAAGTTTTGTACTATTCATGTATAATAAGAATATGTTAATTTTTTTAAAAAATAAAGATACTCTTCAATGCGACGAATTTTTATTTAAATGTTCTGTAGGAAAAAAAGGTTTAACATCCCAAAAAAAAGAAGGAGACTTTAAAACCCCAAGGGGTATTTTTAAATTTGATAGTCTGTATTACCGAAAAGATAGAATTAAAAAACCAAAAACAAAATTAAAAATAATTAAAATAAATCAAAGAATGGGCTGGAGTAACGATGTTAGACATCCAAAATTGTATAACAAACTAATTAAAAGAAATAAAAAAATCAAACATGAAAAAATGTTTCGAAAGGATAATAAATATGATTTGGTAATTCCTATTAAATATAATTATAATAAAATAAAAGTAGGTAAAGGTAGTGCTATATTTCTTCATTTAACTAAAAACTATAAACCGACAGCAGGATGTATAGCTTTAAAAAAATCGGATTTCCTAATACTACTAAGATTTATTGACCAGAATTCTAAGATAAAAATTATTTAGACCTAGGGCCAAAAATTTTAGATCCTACCCTTATATAAGTAGACCCATTGTTGATAGCAATTTTATAATCTTCAGACATACCCATACTTAAGTCTTTTAAACTTAAGTCATGACTTAGTTTTTTCATTTCTTTAAAATATTTTTCGGTATTTGAGTCATTGGGAGGTATACACATCAAACCAATTATGTCTAAATCAAAATCATTCAAACATTTATTAAAAAATGATTTTAAGTCATTTTTATCTATCCCATTTTTTTGAACTTCATTCCCAATATTCACTTGAATAAATATTTTGGGTCTAAAATTTATTTTTTTTTGATAACTTGAGATTTTTTCAGCTAATTTTAAATTATCAAGTGAATGGATATAATCAAAAATAGGCAATGCAAACTTAACTTTATTTGATTGTAGCTTGCCAATAAAATGTAGTTTTATATCTTTATACGTTGATTTAACATTTTCCCATTTTTTAACAGCTTCTTGAACTTTATTCTCTCCAAAATGAATATGTCCACTTTTTAGCAATGGTTTTATTACGTCAATTGGAAAAGTTTTTGTAACTGCAACTATATTAATATCCTTACCTACTAAATTAACTTCATCTTTAATGAGATTTAGATTATTTATTGAATTATGATCCATTCTTACAATATTTACTATTTTATAGACAAATTTGATAGGGATGAAATTTTAAATTTAGATCCAAAAATTGATATTATATACAGAAATTACAAAAACGAAAAAATAGACAATATCATTAAAAATATAAAAAAATGTTGCAAAATAGATAATAGAAAATTTTTTTTATCAAATAACCTGAAAATTGCAAAAAAATACCAACTTGATGGCCTATACATACCCTCATTTAATAATAAGTTAAATTATAAAAATCTTAATAAACAAAAAAATTTTAAAATTATTGGTTCCGCACATAATAAGAAAGAAATTATAATTAAAAAAAAACAGGGTTGTGATCTAATATTTTTATCTCCCTTGTTTAAAAATGCTAAATCAAAATTTTTCTTAGGGATTACTAAATTTAATTTAATTGCACTTAATAGCTCAACTAAAATTATAGGTCTGGGTGGTATTAATGAAAAAAATATAAGAAGACTTTACTGTTCAAAAGTAAAAGGTTTTGCCTCTATATCTTGGATAAAAAAAAACCGGCCTAAAAAATTAGGCCGGTTAATATAATTATTTAAATCAGAACTTCTTAGAACGCAAAGTTAACTGCTATTGAAGATTCCTCATAAGTTGTTCCGCCAGAAGCAGGAGCAGCTATGTTGCTACCTTCAGATAGAGAAGCCATAATTGTCATTGCACCCATTGTGTATGACGCTTGGATAGCTTCTAACTCTTGTTCTAGTGAAGCAGCAGTAGCAGATACTGCAGAGTTAACGTAAGTTGACTCAGCGTATGATACTGAAATATCACCAGCAGTATATGCTATACCCCAGAATTCAGCTTCATTATCTCTACCTTGTACACCAGTACCGTGTCTTTCGTTACCGTATGCTTCTTGGTATCCAACACTTATTGGTCCCATTGCATATTTAATGTAACCAGTAGTGTTTACTTCATCGTTACTTGCTGCAATACCAGCTCCGTTTTCAACAGTTTCTTCACCTAAACCTATTTCTAAGCCCATTGCTGAAACTTGTAGTACGTAAGCAGTACCTGATACGCTTGTAGCGATTCCACCAGAAGAAGCGTTTGATGATTCTTCACCTGTGTTTGGATCGTAAGTCATAGATGCGTTGATTGTTAATCCAGCTATTTCTTGAGTTGGAATTCTGTAATCAACTGATCCAGATGCAGTAGCTGCACCGAAGAAAGAAGGGTTAGTGATGTTGATATCAGCAACTCTATCCCAAGTTTCTTGCATTGCATTTGGCATTACGTCGTCAATACCATTTGCTTTTGATCCAAAGTCTTCGTTAAGTTGTAGAGTTCCCATTGAACCCATGTTTAACGTTACTTGTGCAGATGTAACAGCCATTGTTGAGTTTGTATTTACACCTTGATAGAAAGATACAGTGTAACCGTTATCCATCTCGTGAGATGCATTAAAATACAAGTCCATATCAGCTGCAAAGTGTTTACCACTTGCAGTATCTGTTTGCGCAGAATCCTCAGAAGAGAAAACTACATAAGCATCACCTGATACTCCGTACTCAACAGCGTTTGAAGCTGTAGCAACCGCTAATGACCCAGCTAATGCTGAAAGTCCGATTGTTTTAAGTTTATTCATAATACTCCTTTTGTTATTCATATGAATGGCGAATTTTTATCAGTTAAAGGCTATAATTTGCCATTAATGTATTAAAAACTGTTTTTTTTTCTTAAAATGTGATATTTTTGCAACAATAGAGTTTATTTGAATATATAAACTTAATAGTTTATTTATTCACCAAAATTATGAATATTTTAATTAAATTTTGTAAACTTATCCTCATTTTTCAGTTCTTTTTTCTATTGAGTGGTTGTGGAACTGGCTTTTTTAACCCTGATTGGTCAAAAACTGCGGAACCGGACGGAAAAGAGAGAGCTCGTCAAAATGTCAGAGAGGGTAGAGGAATAGATATAGGGTTGGGCACTAAGAGTAAAGGTGGTGACTTTCTTTTTGCTTCGTCAAATCCAATGTGGCGTGCGTCTCTGGATACAATAGATTTTATGTCTTTATCAACTGTTGATTATGCAGGAGGCTTAATCATTACAGATTGGTATAGTGATAGTCAATCAAGTAATGAATCAATTAAAATTACAATTAAATTTTTAGACAATGCAGTAAGAGTTGATGCAATGGATATTGATATTCATAAAAGGACCTGCTCACAAAATAACAATTGTGTAATTAACAGTATTGAATCTGATTTAAATTTTCAAATTAAAGACAAAATATTAAAAAAGGCTGCAATTTATTCAAAAGATCTAAAAGAAAGAAATTTAAAAAAGAGACCAAAAAAAGTTTTTTCTGGAGATAACGAAAGATAAAATAATATTTCGTGGATAGATATAATTTTAAAGAAATAGAAAATAAGTGGCAATCATATTGGGATAAAAATAATTCTTTCAAATCTGTAGTAGATAAAAATAAAAAAAAATTTTATTGCCTTGAGATGTTTCCATATCCTTCAGGAAAAATACATATGGGACATGTCAGAAATTATACAATAGGTGATGTTTTATCGAGATACAAAATGGCATCTGGTTTTAACGTTTTACATCCTATGGGATGGGACTCTTTTGGTATGCCTGCTGAAAATGCAGCTAGACAAAATAATTTAGATCCAAAAAAATGGACCAATGAAAATATTAAAAATATGAAAGCTCAATTAAAAGCATTAGGTTTATCAATTGATTGGGAGCGTGAAATCTCAACCTGTTCACCTGAATATTATAAGCACCAACAATTATTTTTTTTAGATTTATTAGATAAAGGCTTAGTCTATAGAAAAGAAAATTATGTAAATTGGGACCCGGTAGATCAAACTGTTTTAGCTAATGAACAAGTCATTAATGGTAGAGGATGGCGTTCTGGTGCTATTGTAGAAAGAAAAAAACTAAATCAGTGGTTTTTTAATATCACAAAATTTTCAAATGAACTTTTAAATGATTTAGACAATCTTCAAAATTGGCCAGATAAAGTTAAAACAATGCAAAAAAATTGGATTGGTAAATCTTTTGGATGTGAATTGAATTTTAAAACTGTAGGCAATGATGAAATAAAGGCAATCAAATGTTATACCACAAGACCTGATACATTATTTGGAATGTCCTTTATTGCGATTTCTGTTGATCATCCAATTTCAAAATTTTTTGAGCGTGATGATAAATTTAATAAATTTAAAAAAGAATGTTCTAAATCAGGTACAACAGAAGAGTCCATAGCTCAAGCTGAAAAATTGGGATTTAAAACTAATCTTTTAGCAATTAACCCTTTTGATGAGGATGAAAAAGTTCCTGTATATTTTGCAAATTTTGTTCTAATGGATTATGGTTTTGGTGCTGTGTTTGGTTGTCCTGCACATGATCAAAGAGATTTAGATTTTGCAATAAAATATAATTTAAAAATTAAACCAGTTGTAAAACCAAATGACACAAAAGGAAACTTTGAGATTAAAGATCAAGCTTATACAGGACCAGGTGTAATATTTAATTCAAAATTTTTGAATGGCCTAAGTGTTCCTGAAGAGTCTATATCAAAAACAATTGATATAATTGAAAAAAAAAAAATTGGAAAAAAAAAAATAAATTTTCGATTAAAAGATTGGGGTATTTCCAGACAAAGATATTGGGGATGCCCAATACCAGTTGCATACAACAAAGAAAACGAAATAGTTAAAATTCCTGCTGATAAATTACCTATAAGTTTACCAGAAAAAATTAATTTAAATGTATCGGGTAATCCGCTTGATCATCAAACAGAATGGAAAAAAATTAAAATTAATGGAAAGGATTGTGAATTAGAAACTGATACGCTTGATACCTTTGTAGATTCTTCCTGGTACTTTTTAAGGTTCTGTTCACCTAAAAATAATGTTTCGGGATTTAATTTGGATGATGTAAATTACTGGATGCCCGTTGACCAATATATCGGTGGAATAGAACATGCTATATTACACTTACTATATTCAAGGTTTTTTGTAAAAGCTTTGGGTTATAAAAATGAAAAATTTAAAATTTCTGAACCATTTAAAGGTCTTTTTACTCAAGGCATGGTTTGTCATGAGACTTACAAACATAACAATCAATGGCTTAACCCAGAAGAAGTAAAAACCGAAAACGGTAAAGATTATTTTTTAAAAAATAATCCAAATCAAAAAATAATTGTGGGTCCTTCAGAATCAATGTCAAAATCCAAAAAAAATACAGTCGACCCAGAAATTATGATTAAAAACTATGGAGCAGATGCTGTAAGATTTTTTATTTTATCAGACAGCCCACCTGAAAAAGATATTCAGTGGTCGGATCAAGGAATGATAGCTGCTTATAAATTTATCCAAAAATTTTGGGGATTACATTGTAAAATAAAAGACCATCTTTTATTAAAAAATCTTGATAATGAAGGAGAAAAAAATGATATTAATAATCAAATAAATATTTTTACAAATCAATCTATTGAGAAAATAACAACAAACCTAGAAAATTTTAGTTATAATGTAATAATTGCGAACTTGCATGAAATCTATAATTTTTTCTCTAAAATTATTAGTAATAATAATATTGATAAAAATAATCTAAGAATAAATTACATAAAAATTTTAAGGATCATGAACCCAATATTACCTCATCTATCCTCAGAATGCTTAACAGATATTGGAGAGGAAATTTTTAATAACTGGCCGGAGGTAGAAAAAAAATATTTAGTAAAAGATGTAATTAACATAGTAATTCAATTTAATGGCAAAAAAAGAGGTGTTATTGAATGTAAAAAAGACATAAACGAAAAAGAATTAACAAAAATCATAAAAGAAAAATCAGAGATTAAAAAATATTTTGATAATAAGAAGATTCTAAGAACTATTTATGTTAAAAATAAAATTATAAATTTTATTATTTAATGAAAAAAACGTTTATATTTCTGATATTATTTGTGCTTAACAACTGTTCAGGTTATGAACCTATTTTTTCTTCTAAAAATATAAACTTTCAGATAGATGAAATAATAGTCGTATCAAATGATAAAATTTCTCAAAAAATAAAAAGAAAATTTAATCCATATCTTAATAAAAATGACTCAAAAAAAATACTTAATCTTGAAATTAAATCTTCAAAAACAATTAATATTGTAGGTAAGGACGAAAAAGGAGATGCATCAGTTTTTGAAATAGTAATTGTATCAAACATTAAAATTTCTTCAGAAAATCTTAATACTGAAGAATTTGAATATACAGAGAAATTTAATTACAATAATCAATCGAATAAGTTTGAACTAGAACAATATAAACAAAACATAGAAACAAATTTAATTAATAAAATATTTGAAAAATTATTGACTCAACTAAGAACGATATAATGATAGTTAAAAATTATCAAATCAATAAAATTGATGTATCAAATTTTAATTTTTTTTTATTATACGGAAACAATCAAGGTTATAAAAATGAAATAACGAATTTAATATTATCAAAAAAAAAAATAACAAAAACATTATACTATGAAAATGAAGTTTTAAAAAATATTGATGAGTTTTTTGACTCAATTATAACTAAATCTTTTTTCGAAAATAACAAATTTATTATTATTAAACAGGTTACTGATAAATTTTTTGAGGTAATTGAAAAAATTTCTGAAAAAAATATCCAAGGATTAACAATTGTATTGGACAGTGACGAACTTACAAAAAAATCTAAAATAAGATCCTTTTTTGAAAAAGATAAAGGCTTGATATGTATTCCGTTTTACAACGACGATCTAAAATCTTTAAATATAATTATTAACAATTTTTTTAAAGATAAAAAAAAATCGATTTCTAGAGAAAGTATAAACTTAATAGTTGAGCGATCAAATGGTAGTCGGGAACATTTGCTAAATGAATTACAAAAAATTGAAAATTTTACTCTGAACAAGAAAGAGATAAAGATATCGGATGTCATGAAACTTACGAATTTATCAGAAAATTATAACATCTCAGAATTGGTTGATAATTGTTTAGCAAAAAACAAAACAAAGTTGATAAAGATTATAAATGAAAATAATTTTTCAAATGATGAAACTATATTAATAATAAGAACTTTCTTGGCAAAAAGTAAACGTTTATATGAATTAAAATGTAATACTGATAAAAATCAAAATATTGATATAGCTATTACCCAATATAAACCACCAATTTTTTGGAAGGACAAAGATTTAGTAAAAAAACAAATAATGTCTTGGTCAAAAGATAATATCAGAAGTCTCATGTCGGAGATAAATGATACAGAATTATTAATTAAAAAAAACTTTTCAAATTCTATTAATTTGGTTCAAGATTTTATGTTTAAACATGTGAACCAAACTAATAATTATTCTTAACGATTTCTATAATTTTATTCAATTGATCTAAATCTTTGTACTCAAAAGATATTGTGCCACTATTTTTGTTCCTATTTTTAATAAGAACGTTTAATCCAATTTTCTCAATAATGGATTTTTCTAAATCAATTATGTTAGTATCTTTAAGAACTTTTTTAATATTTCCTTTTTTAAATAATTTTACAAAGTTTTCTGTTTGTCTAACTGATAGTTTTTTTTCAATAATTTTATTTGCAAGGAATAACGAATTATCTAAACCTACCAATATTTTTGCATGTCCAGAAGTTATTTTTCTATTTTTAATAAGATCCAACACTTCTGAAGGTAATGTCAATAACCTTAAAGAATTTGTAATATAACTTCTGCTTTTCCCAATAAATTTTGATACTTTCTCTTGATCATATGAAAACTCATCAATAAGTCTTTTATATCCTTGAGCTTCTTCAAAAGGATTTAAATCATGTCTTTGAACATTTTCAACTATTGCAAATTCAAGAGATTTTAAGTCGTCAACATTTGTAATAACAACTGGTATTTCTTTTAAACCAGCTCTTTTCGCAGCTAACCATCTTCTTTCACCTGCAATAATCTCAAATTTTGAATTATCTGAATTTGATACTCTAACGATTATTGGTTGAATAACACCTCTTTCTTTTATTGAGTCCGTTAATTCATTTAAAACTTCTTCATCAAAATTTTTTCTGGGTTGAAATTTATTGGGGATTATTTGATCTAAAGATAAATTATTTTTTTTTGCTTCAATTTTTGTTTCCCCAATTAGAGATGATAACCCTCTCCCTAATCCTTTTTTTATTTTATTAGAATTCATTAAGCTGCACTACCAATTTTATTTTCCTGTAAAATAAATTCATCTGTAAAATTGTAATAAGATTTACTACCAGGGCAATTTTTATCATAAACTAGAACAGGTACTCCATGGGATGGTGCTTCAGACAATCTTACATTTCTGGGTATTACAGTTTGATAAACTTTATCTTTAAAATAACTTCTTGCTTCTTGTTCAACTTGAGATGATAGCTTATTTCTTCTGTCATACATTGTTAAAAGAATACCTTGTATATCCAAATCTGGATTTAAATTAACTTTGATTCTTTCGATAGTTTTCATTAGTTGCGTTACACCCTCTAATGCAAAAAACTCTGTTTGCAGTGGTACTAGCAATGAATTTGAAGCCACTAGGGCCATAACAGTTAACAAGCTTAAAGATGGAGGACAGTCTATCAGGATATAGTCATAAATTGCGCTAGAATCGTTTAAATATGGGCTTAATTTAGCCTTTAAAATAAATGCTCTATCGTTATCCCCAGCAGTTTCAACCTCCAATCCAGATAAATCCACATTAGAAGTGATTAAATCTAAATTTTCAAAATTAGTTTTTTTAATTACACTAGAAATTAATGATGTTCCATTAAGGACCCCATAAATTGTTTGGTCTGATTGACCTGTATTAGATAAACCTAGTCCAGTAGTAGCATTTCCTTGTGGATCTAAATCAATTACCAAGATTTTTTTTCCTTTTTGTGACAAAGCTGAAGCTAAATTTATAACTGTAGTTGTTTTTCCTACCCCACCCTTTTGATTAATTATTGAAATTATTTTCATGAAGTTTTTTTTCTAATTTTTTTAATGTTTAATATGAACGAGTCATCGTTAGTTAAACTTTTTTTTTCTTCATAATCTAAATCCCATACTCTGAGTGTATCTTTTAAAATTTTTCTCCCTGAGTTACCCATGAAAAAAATTATGTTTTTATATTTTCTGAAATTTTGATTTACTAGATCAAGAATCACTGGCATTGGTTTAAAAGCTCTAGACATTATCGTTCCTGTTTCAATATTTTTAATTGTAAAAATATCTTTTCGAATTACATCTGTATTCAAGTTTAATTTTTTAGAAACATCTTTTAAAAAAACGCTCTTTCGGTAACTTTTTTCATATAATTTAATTTTCATATCATTTTTTATTTTTTTCATGACAATGGCTACTATAAGACCTGGCATTCCCCCTCCTGTACCTAAATCAGAGGTTGTATTATAATTTAAATCAACAAAATCAATTATTTGCGCTGAATCTATTATATGTCTCTGTCTAATTTGATCTTTTTCAAACATTTCCCTGCTTATTATGTTAATTTCTCTATTTTTTTCTTGAATCATTGAAATTAAGCTTTCAAGCTCATTACAAGTTTCACGTGAAACATTCAAGCTTGATATTTTAGAGTAAGAATTTAAAATTTGATTATCCATTAAGCTATATGCTTAATAGACTTTCTTTTGACGTGTGACAA
>MDSZ01057528.1_pt1 | contig 14222 bp, 27 predicted proteins | sample 811201 | NCBI WGS metagenome assembly MDSZ01 (sample SAMN05326647, study PRJNA326480) | marine metagenome | isolation source: seawater | place: Indian Ocean: North | collected 2010
ATCAAGAAAGATGGATAGTATTCCCCTACGAGGAGTGGTGGAGATAATAAAATCGAGGACATCCACGTCCTTAATAACTCGGAGAAAAATAAATGGACACAAGCAAAAAGATTAAACAAAGATTACAAAAAGCAGGTAAACGATTTTGGGCAGGTGACAATATCGCTGACTTTATTGAAGATGGTGAAAAGCAACAACTTATTGATGAACTAGCAGTTAAGTTTGAAGATGTATTGCAAGGATTAGTTATCGATACAGATAATGATCCTAATAGCATGGACACAGGCAGACGTCTAGCAAAGATGTATATCAATGAACTTATGGCAGGTAGATATGAACCTATGCCTAATGCAACGGCATTCCCTAATGATAGCATAGATAGATATGAGGGTATGTTGGTTGTGAGAAGTGAACTTACTAGTATGTGTTCACACCATCACCAGATAGTTAGAGGTGTAGCATACATTGGTATTATTGCTAGTGAGAAACTAATTGGATTAAGCAAGTACACAAGGATTGCACAATGGTGTGCTGAACGTGGAACATTACAAGAAGAACTTGCTAATGATATTGCTAGAGAAATACAAAAAGCAACAGGCACAGAAAACTTAGGTGTTTACATACAAGCAACACATGGTTGCGTAGAGAATAGAGGTGTTAAAGCACATAGTAGTCTTACACAAACAACTGTTCTCAAGGGTGCATTCTTTGATGACCCAGGTACTAAGAAAGAGTTCTTTGACAATATAAAACTTCAACAATCATACGCCGGCGACAAGTAATGTCTGGGATATCTACTAGAGGACCTAGAAACGTATTGGTTTTAGATCGTAGTGCCGTGCCTATTAATTTAGTCACGGACTATGTATGTAATAGAGTAAATGTTGATAGGCTAAAGCAAAAATTTCCTATAACAGATGACGAAATATTTTTATGTGCAGAAACGTGGGCAGATGTGCGTGATGCTACAGAAAATGATTTTATAGATTTTGATATTACAACTATAGATGGCGAAATTGATGTTATAACCAAAGGCATTAGTGATTGGGTATTCTTATCACTAGTTAGTATAGGTAGACAGCACAAACCTTCCTGCGTTGATTATGATGAATTATATTTAACTGGAGTTCAAGGTGTATTTGTAGATTGTTTTTTGGACATAGTAAACAATAACACTCATTATGAACTTAGTGATGTACATAATATAATATACAAAGATTTTTCAGCAAAATATGGTCAAGAAATCACAAAAGACAATGCAAAAGATATTTTAAAAAGTTTAGACATAGATTACAGAGATTTTGTAGATGAGCAGTAATATAGGATTAAAATATTCAGAGACTTTTTACTCTGCACAAGGAGAAGGTCAGTATATTGGCATTCCTAGTTTGTGGATGCGATTCTTTCTGTGCAATCTACAATGTCATGGATTTGGTCAAGAAGACCCAACTAATCCTGACACATATGAACTACCTTTTGAACAAATTGATATAAGTCATATAACAGACGTAAGAGAACTTCCTGTATTTGATAAAGGTTGCGACAGTTCATATACTTGGAGTAGAAAATATAGACATTTAATTTCTACAAGAACTGTTGAAGATGGGGTAAATGAATTAACAGAACTATTGCCCGGTGGTAAGTTTATACATCCTAAAACAGGACAAGAAGTACACATGGTATTCACAGGTGGTGAGCCTTTGCTACAACCTACACAACCCGGTATCATTGCAGTATTAAAAGAGTTTGATACAAGAAATAACTTTCCTAATTTTGTTACAGTTGAAACTAACGGTACAAGAGAAATAAGTGATGAATTGTTTGATTACATAAAAGAAAACTATTCAGATGTAGAAGGCAGAGAATGGTATTGGAGTCTAAGTCCTAAACTTTGGAGTACTGCTGGTGAAAAACCTAAGAAAGCAATTAAGCCAGAGTTTGTAGGCAAGTATGCACAAACAGGTGCTAATGGACAATTAAAATTTGTTGTAAACGGCAGTAAAGAAAGTTGGGAAGAGGTTGAGACATATACTCAAATGTATCGTGATTGTGGTGTTGATTATCCTGTTTGGATTATGGGTGTAGGTGGTACACTAGAAGGATTAAAAATCACAGAAGCGGACATTGCCGATGAAGCAATAGATAGAGGTTACAGATATTCCAGTAGAGTACATGTACACATTTATGGAAATGCTATAGGAAAATGAATGTACAGATATACACTAAATGTTTTTACAGATGAACAATGCAATACATTACTTAAAAAAGTATCTAATAAAAAATGGCAGAGAAAAACATTTACATCAGGAACTTATCACAAAGGCGAAAGTAGGTTTGATAGAATAGCACTAGATAACGATGATAAATTGTTTATACAAGAAGTGCTGACAACTGCAGACAACTCTCCGTTTAAAAATCCAGACTTAAAAAATAGACTTGTAAATATGCATGGTGCATATCACAAAATGATTGAAGGCGATTATATAGGGTGGCACTATCATCAACATATGACTGCTAATATTGCAATATATTTAACAGATGACTTCACTGGTGGAGAGCATGTATTTTTAGATCAGTTTGGTAGTGAACATAAAGTCAAACCTGGTAAAGGTTCTATAGGTTGGTATAATCCTGCAGACATAAATAGAATATCTGCAAGGCACAAAGTAAATGAAGTTAAGAGTGGAGAAAGAACTAACATACAACTATTTTGTTTTCCAAACGATATAACACCAGAACAATTACAAATGTCTACAAGAGATTTTAAGCATGATAAATGAAGTAGAAAATGCAGTATCACAAGAGTTTGTAGATTGGATTCTTAGCGAATACAAACAAGCAGTATTAGAATCTCCTGTAGAGTTAGACAATAGAACAGACGAAACAAAAACAAATGGATTAAAGACTGCAATAATATCAGATAAAGGTCACAAGATGAGAATACGTGACGAATTAATGAATCCAAACTTACCTTTTGCATCAAACAAAAAGTCTTTGTTACATATCTTTCCTGTTCTTAATTTGTATAGTGAAGGCGTAGGTTTGCCGTTACATACACATAAAAATATGGTATCTATTATATCTATATACCTTAACGGTCTAGAAGAAGATCAAGGAGGAAAACATCATTGGATAGATTCAGAAGGCACTGATCATTTTCATACACCTAAGGGCAGAAGTTTAATACATTATAGTTTGCCGGGTGGTGAGGAATCTATTGTGCATGGTGTTACTCCTATGGTGTATGGAGAAAGTTGGAGATTACAATTATTTGGAGTTACTGGTGAATTTCTTAAAGATCCAATTGGTAAATGGACTAGCAAATATACTTGACAAAGTTGTGTTAGATGCTATAATGTATAACATGGAGAAAATATAATGGCAAAGAAAAGAAGACTTATTCCATTTGATTTCATGCCTGCAAGTTGGGGTTTGAATGGTAAAGTCTATGAAAAAGCAAAAGCAGAATATTACTTTGAGGGCAATGAACTCGAAGAGCAGTTAGCAATGATTGATGCTGACAGCGATATAGATAAAGAGATTGTTAAACTTGGTATTAAACTTAAGAATGAAGAGATCAATGAATTTGAACATGACAAGCAAATATCAACGTTAAAGAATGAACCTTGGGTAAACGTAATTAGAATGGGAATTGACGAAGAGAATGTTGTACAAGGTTATTTTGAATTAGATTGGAATGATGAATTTGTTGCTATGCTACAGAGCAAAGGTATTACAGGTACAAGCGATGAAGATGTAGTAAATAAATGGTTTAATGCTGTATGCAGAACAGTATTGCTAAATGAACAAGCAGATCGTGATTACGGAATGCAACCAGGAGACAGAGACGATGTCGTCATCACAAGAGACGAGCCAGAAGGCGAAGAATAGTTTAGCAACATTTATGGCTGGTGTTGAGCCTGCAATTAAAGAGGCAATATCACACATACCACAAGATGAAGTTGAATTTATTTTAAAAGAATACAGACAGTTTCTAAAACTTAACTTAGAAACATACTTTGAAGAAGCAAGAGTTGATACTCTTAAAACTTCTCCATTTGATGATATTTTAAACGACTATACGAGTAAGTAATATGGCAAAATATGTTTTAGTAGATACACTTAATATGTTTATGAGAGCAAAGCATGTAGGCGGTGCTCGTGATATAGATATGCGTATAGGTATGGCTATGCATATTATGTTCAATAGTGTTAAGAAAGTATGGAGAGACTTTGATGCTGATCATGTTGTATTTTGCCTAGAGGGTAGAAGTTGGCGTAAGGATTTTTATGCACCTTACAAAGCAAACAGAAAGGTCCTAGCAGATAAAAGAAGTGTCAGAGAACAAGAAGACGACGAAATGTTTTTTGAAGCATATGATGACACTATAAAGTTTTTTGCAGATAAAACTAATACAACAGTGATACAATGTCCGAGAGCAGAAGCAGATGACTTAATTGCTATTTGGATACAAGAACATCCAGATGATCAGCATGTCATTGTCAGCACAGACAGTGACTTTTATCAATTGATGGCACCTAATGTTGTGCAATACAACGGTACAACAGACCAGATAGTTAGTTTAGATGGCTTTATGGATGCCAAGACTAACAAACGTGTAGTTGATAAAAAGACTGGCAAAGAAAAAGAATTACCAAATCCAGAATGGTTGCTATTTGAAAAATGTATCAGAGGCGACAGTTCGGATAATGTTTTTAGTGCCTACCCTGGGGCAAGGACTAAAGGCAGTCGCAACAAAACAGGCATGTTAGAGGCCTTCAATGACATGAATCACGGTGGATTCAATTACAATAACTTTATGTTGCAACGTTGGGTTGATCACGAAGAAGTAGAACATAGAGTCAAAGATGATTATGAAAGAAATAAAATACTCATTGACTTGACTCAACAACCTGATGAGATACGTGAAGAGTGTGTTGATATTATTAGCAATGCTAAACAAAGTGAAACAGTTCAAAACGTAGGCATACATTTTATGAAGTTCTGTAATAAATGGAACCTACAAAGAATGAGTGACTCGCCTGGTGAGTTTGCAGAATTACTAAACAGTGATATAAAAAAATTAGCATAAGGATAAAGCAATGAATCACAGTAGTGAAATAAATGATCTGGAAATACAATTAGCAATAGCAAACAAAAAGATTGCTACACTAATGGAAGAAGTAAATTTGTACAAGCAAAAATATCGAGACGAAGTCGATAACAATGAGTACAAATTAAAGTATAGAGAACTTTTAGATTCTCATTGGGACTGGAAATTGAGACAGCAGAGTTTGACTGAATTGAATTACGATGGTAATGAAGGTAGAGGTCGATACGGTGAGGATGAATCTATCAACTAAAGGAGAAGAAGAAAATGAAATGGTGGCAAACGTTATGGAAACAAGACCCAGAAACTGACATCTATAAAGATCCAGATCCTGGTGAAGTAACCATAGACAATGCTTACAAAACAAGATGGATATGGTACCATACAATTCTAGCCATAGGCATCTTTATGAGTAACATATTGTTAATTGCAATATTTTTATTGCTGGCTATCAAATTATGAGTGAGTGGAGTGACGTTGAAAAAGCAGAATGGATTCTGAAGAACGGTCATGTACAAACAAAACAAATATTTGAAAGAGTCGATAATAAAGTATATGCAAGACCCGTTATGGAAAACGGTGCAAAACTTCCACCTTGGATTAGTGCAGAAAGAAAATTAATATCAACATGGGATGAAAGTAATGACGAAAAAAGGTAAAATTAAAACTAAGTTGCAACAGATATCTGATGTGGCATGGTTGGTACAACGTGGTGAAAAGAAACTGGGCATCTTGAATAAAGATGTGCAGGAAAAGTATTTTTATATTACAGGGAAAAACTTACTGAAGTTTGAAGATGATAGCGAAGTAGCAAATCACTTTGGTAATATTAAATTGTTTGATGAACAAATTAATTCCAAGTATCAACGTGACGAAGAGTTTTATATCAACGGTTTTCTCATTGATTATCCTACACCTTTTGCTATTGAAGAAGACGATCCAGACTATAGAGAAGACTTGCCTTTATACACAAAGATAGAAGGCAACAAAGTTTACTATGCCGCAGGATACTATTGTATTAATTTTGAAAAAGGTTGGAAACAAGCATATGGTCCTAAGTTGGCAACACTAGAAAAGTATGGTTATGAAGGTCCATTTAGAACAGAAATGGAAATGAGACAACGTTTAAGACAACTTAATAAGATTAAAAGAAATGAGTCAAAATAATACTATGGAACTAATACAACACTTAGAGAACTTACAAAATCAAGGCTCTACAAGTGTAACACTTAACGTAGACCACCTGTTAGACGTGCTTAGAGCGTCTCTAAGCAACAAAAAAGGTCCTACTGGTATAAAGTTCACGCCACCAAAAAACATGTCTGTAGATGGTGGGGAATTTGGAGTTGATTTAGATTAAATGATTTCAGTGCCTGACATAATTGGATTCTCAGGAGTTGCATTACTTATAATTACCTATGCACTACTACAATTAGAAAGAATAGACCCAAAAGGTTTTTGGTATAGTTTTAATAATATGATAGTAGCAATTCTAGTTAGTGTAAGTTTATATTACACTCCTAATCTTGCAAGTTGGGTAATAGAATTCTTCTGGTTCATCATTAGTGTGTATGGATTAATAATGTATTTTTCCAGAGCAAAAAGGAGTAATGTGAGTTGAGAATGAAAACATTTAATGAAAGCACATACAGACCTCTTCCGCGTGGTTTGACTATTAAACCTAGCAACATTGATGGATTAGGTTTACATGCAGAACAGGATATTCAAGCAGGTACTGTATTAGGAGAAACTCATGTGCTAGTACACAATAGAGACCGACATGAATGGGTAAGAACTCCTTTGGGTGGCTTTATAAATCATAGTAATGATCCTAATAGTTATATTGCTACAGACAAGGGTGATAGAACATTACATGTAATCAAACCTATAAAGCAAGGTGAAGAAATTACTGTCTATTATAGATTCAAAGGCTATGATGGAACTGTAGGCGACGATACAGAGCCTGATATCGAAGAATGAGAAAACGTAATCATTACACTAGTGATGGCTACAATGTATCAAATCATTATAACAAACTATTCGAACACAAAGTTATTACCTACAGTAAAGGCATCACTGAACAAATATTAAAAAGATAACAGAAATATGCAGTGGTAAATGGGGTTGGTGCTTCGAAAGAATGGAGGGAAACGGCGATGGAAACTGTGTCATTTCCTTTGAAAATAAAGCAGATCTTGTATCTGTACTGCTCAGTTTAAATCTATCAGATTAATATTAAAACGGTACTTATTTAGATAAATACATGTGTAATAGGAGATACACATGAGTAGACCGAAACCAAAAATTTTACTAGAAGCAATTAACAAACACTCTTATAAAAGCGAACAAGTTCTACAAGCAGAAGCAATATTTAGTGTGTTCTATCAAGGCAATCCAATCAATTTAAGAATGCTTAATACACTAGTAAGTTATCCAGGTCCAAAGTATAAAAAAGTATCTTTTAGCAACAGTGGTCATGCATTTAACTTGGCCGCTAGACTTAATAAAATATTCGACACAGAAGACTTCCAAGTAATCAAACTCACACAAGGTGAGGTTGTTAAGGAAGAAGAACTTGGTTAATTTGGATGTCGGAAACACTCCACGATTTTATTCTTAAAAAATTAAAACAACCTCTTGTACAATCATATGGTGATGATGTAGCACAACTCAGTGATAGCGAAATACTTAGATTATTGTTTGTAAATTATAGACTTAGAGAAGGGGTACATCATGGATTACGATTGTCAGGTATAGGTGCTAGACTTATGAGAAAACAATATGACTCTTATAGATATGATATGGATATTAAACCTAATCATAAAGCATACACAGTATTAGATCGTAACGCAAACTGGCCTTACTACATAGGTAGAAAATATATTACATACTTTGCAGAAGAAGATGCCGCCTGGTATAGACTTAATGGCAGTAATGTAAACACCTATATAGAATACATTTAAAAAAAGGTTGACAAAAATCAAGTAGATGCTATAATGTATAAACAGTCAGGGAATCAGCCTTGACAATGTAGAAAGAAATAGGAGGTCATATGACGACAACTACTACATTTGTAAGTAAGCAATCTAAAGTTCTTGAAGCACTCATGAACACAGATCGCGGACTAACTGCCGCACAAATCGAATCAAGATTTGGTGTAGGTAATGCAAGAAGCACAGTATCTGCTTTAAGAATGAATGGTTATGCCATTTATGCAAACAAGCATACTGACACTAAAGGAAGAACTAAGACTTTTTATAGACTTGGAACTCCAACAAGAAAAGTTGTAGCCGCTGGTTACAAGGCTCTTGCCGCTGGTCTTGTCTAAGATCCACTAAATGAAAAAGCCGGGTCAACCCGGCTTTTTTTATGAACAAAAATTCTGTTTAGATATTTCCCTGTTCAGGCTCTACATGGTCTACGTGGACATCTGCATCAGCATCTTCATAATGAACATCATCATGTGGAGGCATATCAACATTTGCTTCTTCAACCATATGCTCTTCTGGCATTACATTTGCTTCTTCAACAACTGGTTCATGCATAACCGGTTCGTCAATATCAACAAAGGCAGGCTCAGCATATACATTTGCTTCACTACACATTTCTTGTGGAATGTATGCCCATGTCATAGGTTGTGCTTCAATGATTGCTCCTTGGTGCTTTTGTAATTCGAGATATAGATCTCTAGCATTTTTTCTTTTGTCCAGTTCGATACCACATGCACGGCCTTCAATTTCTAACATGTCTTTGACTTGTTTTTCCATTTCAGATGCTTGACGTTGTAAATCCTCAACCATCTGTATCATTGATTCTGCTTGATACATATTATTCTCCCTGTATTTGTTATGTAAAAATTGGAAAGGTAGTGTATGTGATGTGAAATAACTGTGTGTTATCCAGTATATTTATCTTAAAAACGGTTGACAAATAGTGAAAATGCAGTATTATTTAACAATAAAACAACCACTTTAGGAGTAGTATGAGCATTAACCAATACGAATTTGTGTACGATTCTACACATTCTTATGAGAGCAATTATTCTAATTGGCGTCAATTGAACACCGAAGAACGTATTGCATGGGGTGAAAAACCGTTTAATGATGAAGAAGCAAGGAAATTATTTGAAGAAATGTTTCCAAAAACGGTTGACAAATAATAACTTGATGCTATTATATATACATAGGTTAAACAAAAGGTAGGAGAAAAACTTATGGACTTAACAGTCAAACCAAGCAACGTTACTAACATAGTAAACCGAGCGATTCAAGCGAATCAGCCAATTTTTATGTGGGGTCCTCCCGGAATTGGTAAATCTGATATTGTTGCACAGATCACAGAAGGTCTTGGCAACTCACATATGATAGACATGCGTCTTGCTCTTATGGAGCCTACAGACTTGCGTGGATATCCTTTTAGAAATCCTGAAACAAATACAATGGAGTGGGCACCGCCTGCAGATCTTCCTACAGAAGAATTTGCATCGCAGTTCGACACAGTTGTATTGTTTATGGACGAACTTAATTCAGCACCACCTAGTGTACAGGCGGCGGCTTACCAGTTGGTTCTTAACAAGCGAGTAGGGCAATATAACTTGCCTAGCAATGTGAGAATTATTGCGGCAGGTAACCGTGAGACTGACAGGGGTGTTACATACAGAATGCCTGCACCGTTGGCAAACAGGTTCCGTCATGTGAACTTAGGTGTTGACTTTGGTGATTGGCAAACATGGGCAATGAACAACGAAGTTCATCCTGATGTTATTGGTTACCTTTCATATGCCAAGCAAGACTTGTTTGATTTCGATCCTAAAACAAGTTCTCAGTCTTTTGCAACTCCTCGTTCTTGGAGCATTGTGTCTAGCATGTTAAAAGTTGATGGATTCAATGATGCAGACGCATTTGAGCAAAAGGCAGAAATTGCTGGTGCTGTTGGTGAAGGTATGGCGGCAAAATTTGTTGAGCATCGTAGGATTGCTAACACTATGCCTAACCCTCAAGACATCATGGATGGCAAAGTCAAGAAACTAGATAAGAAACTAGGCAGTGAAATATCTGCAAAGTATTCTTTAGTTGTTTCGTTGACTTATGAGATCAATGAAATCTACAAAGAGTCTGGTGTTAAAGGTGAATTCAAAGAGAAGTTCAACAACACCGTAAGGTTCGCATATGATAACTTTGATCCTGAGATGGTAGTATTGTTATTCAAGACTATTATGTCAGACTACAAGATCAAGTTCAATATCCGAACTGACTTAGACAAAGATGTATATAAAGTGTTTGCGGAGAGGTACACAAAATACATCGTATAAGAACATTTGAGTGTGGCACCTACTCCTCCTACCTAACTAGGCCCACTCAAATTAGGAACTCCCTTCGGGGAGTTCCGCCTTTTATAAGGTTGGAAAGGTTGGTGATTGACAAATACAAAATGTATGCTACAATGAACAAGTTCTTTTGCAAGGCGGTGCAAAAGGGTGATTGAGAGAGATCAATCACACGGAGCAATTATGTTAGGCAAGAGATCTGGCCAATAAATATGTATAAATTAAGTAGTAAAACGGTTGACAAATTCACTAAAGATGCTATTATAATAAGTATAGTTAGTAGGAGACTTACATGAGCACAGACGTAGCAAAAAGAGCAACAGAAGCAACAGGGCACGGTTGGCCTGAAACTAAACTTTCTGATCAAGAAGTATTAGATATCTTGATTAGAGGTCGAATTAACCTCATTGTTAAGGCACCTTTCTTTGGTAATATTGCAACACGATTGAAGTTTATCAATGCAACTAAATGGTGTCCTACTGCCGCAACAGACGGCAAAAACTTTTACTACAACAAAGATTTTGTTGCCGCTCTAGCAAAGAGAGGCGACAACCAAGAACAAGTTACATTCCTAATAGGTCACGAAGTATTACATTGTGTCTATGATCATATGGATAAAGACAGAATGGGTAATCGTGATCCTCGTCTTTGGAACATAGCAAATGACTATGTAATTAATGCAGACCTTGTAGAAGCAAATGTTGGTCAGAAGATTGACCTAGTACAAATTTGTTTTGATTACAAATATCACAACTGGATGTCTGAAGAAGTATATGCAGATTTATTCAAGCAGGCAGAAGAAGAAGGTCGTGTTATTGATGTTGAAACACTTGATGTACACTTAGACCCAGACGGTGATGAGCAAGGACAAGTTGCCAAGCCTGGTGAGGAAGGTAATGATGGTTCACAAGGTCCTATTCAATATACAGATGAAGAGAAGCAACAAATCTCTGATGAGATGAAGTCTACTGTATTGAATAGTGCTAAGGCGGCGTCCCAATCCGGTGCAGGTAAACTGCCTAAAGGTGTTAAGAGAATGGTTGATGATCTTCTTAACCCTCAGTTGGATTGGAGAGAATTACTTGCTATGCAAATTCAATCTGTAATCAAGAGTGATTACACTATGTTGAATCCTAGCAGAAAGGGAATGGATGCAGGATACTACTTGCCTGGTATGGACTATGAGTCCACAATTGATATTGCACTTTCGATGGATATGAGTGGAAGTATCTTTGATGATATGGCAAAGGACTTCTTAAGTGAAGTGAAAGGTATCATGGATCAATACAGCAACTTTAGAATTCACTTGTTCTGCTTTGACACAGAGGTACATAATCCACAAGTGTTTACAGAATCCAATATGGATGAGTTTATGGAGTATGAACTTGCTGGTGGTGGCGGTACTGACTTTGAATGTTGCTGGAACTACATGAAAGAAGAAGGCATAGTTCCTCAAAAGTTTGTAATGTTTACAGACGGGTATCCTTGGGATAGTTGGGGAGATGAAACTTACTGCGATACTTTGTTTATCGTACATGGAGGTGGTTATGGTGGCAAAACACCTGAAGCACCATTCGGTATTACAGTACCGTATGAGAGAGATCAATGATCAAACAGAATAAACTCGATAAAGAAGAGTTTCAAATGCTGAGCGGCACCGATTTAGGTGTCGCAATGCTTCACAACAAGTATATGGTTACACATCCTGATGTACTAGATGCTATAGAACAAAAAGCAATTGGTCTTTGGCATTTTAAATCTTTACACCAAGGGCATTCAGGATGGATAGTATATTTTCAAGACAGAGATGATGCAGAAAGAATCATTATGAGTTTTACTGAAAATGCACAATCTAATGTAACTCCCATCATAGAAAAAATCAAACCATCTTTAAAATAATAACCAGAAAATTCATTAAGTGATGTGTTAATGGTGTAAATACTAGTGCTATTAAATATTATACAATAGGAGCAATAAATGGCAAACGAAAAAGTAACTAACGTTGAAGAGCAAGTTGAAGAGCAGGCTATCCCAGAAGCAGGACAAGATGTTCCTGAAAGTATAAGTCTTGTTGATCTACAAACTCTTCTACAAATTGTAGATTTAGCCTCACAAAGAGGAGCATTCAGAGGAGCAGAGATGACACAAGTTGGTGCAATCTTTGACAAACTAAATGCATTTTTAAGTTATGTCGCCGCACAACAAGAAGCAAATGCAGAAGCAAATGCAGAAGAGGGTGACAGTGAAGAAGCAGAAGCATCTGCAGAATCGGAGTAAATTATGGCAATAATGAAACACGTTGGCAAGTATGGTGAAAAACCATGCGTTGTCGTATTCAGAGAAATTCCAAACGAACCAGAAAATTGTTTGGTAGTAATGAGCGATAGTCTCGATGAAGTTAAACACGATAACCTAATGAACGTTGTACAATCTGCAGAAGGACAAGAAGCAAAAGAATTTAGCGAAGTTCTAAATAGAAGGCAGTTCAGTAGCGGAGAGAACATGTTACAACAATTACATGCAGAAGGCAAACTTGCAAAGGTTCCTGTAAGCATGGTTAGTTTAACTCCTACTCCTAACGACAGTATTGCATTGGCAGAAGTTAATGCAGAGATTAAAAAACTTGAAAACGATCCAGTTCCACCAGTAACAGATCCTGCACATCTTGCAGATGATCCAGCAGAGTCAAATGTATCAGCACCTAGTGTTGCAGATTCAAATGTAGACTCTCCTGCACAAGGATTATTACTACAAGCAGAACTTATGGAACAAGATGCTGAAGCAATGTTGGCAGAAGCCAAAGAAAAGAAACGTCAAGCATTTGAAATGGATCCAAGTCTTAAGCCTAAAAGAGGCCCAGGCAGACCGCCTAAAGAAGACATTTAATCTGCTAAATAATACTTAGAGAAATAATAAAGCAATCTAGCATTGCAATAGGAGATAGGTGTGGCAAAAACACATCCACAGGTCATGTTACTGGGAAAAGGTAAGAGTAAAAATCTCAAAGAAACGCATGACCTGATTAAAAAAATACACCCTAAAAATGTTCCAGCAGAACTTTTGGAAGGTATGTATGTAACTCTCGAATCAGATCAAAAATTTCAGATAGATCCTAAACTATTAAAGGATGGTGTAAACTATGAAGAGATGGAACCTTTCTTACGCCATTTAGGATTTAAAGAAGATATACAACTAATAGAAATAGTAGTTGATCTCGACAAAACTAAAAACAAGTTAAACAAAGCAACTAGTGCATTGCTTGATAATTTGTTTGACAGTTAAATTAATAACCAAACTAGAAAGATATATGTAAGGCCATGTGCCATTTGATCTAGTCCGTGTACTATCCAATATAATTGCTTATCTGGTGATAATGGTGGCCACATCTTTTGCATAAAATTACTTTTACAATAATCCACATGATAATGTATAACAGCATCTAAAATACCTAATCCTATTGCGTATGTAAAGTTTACAAAAGGAAGTAAACATAAAGTAGTACCAATACCATGTATGCCAGCATGTTGCAATCCTCCAGGTCCGCCATAAATGTATTTGTCTGAGAATTGATATTTTGTTTGTATAAAATAATCAGCAATATAATGTTTGATTAGCAATATACTAAGCAAATAAAAACTAAGATTTTCCATATTTAATATCTCTTTGCTCTCTGTTATACTCAAACAAATCCAATTCCAATTGTCTAGAATCTACATTTAAGCAGTCATCTAAAATACATTGATTGAATGTTTTATAGCAAAGTGGACAGCGACCTCGAAGAATTA
>MDSZ01142556.1_pt1 | contig 14218 bp, 12 predicted proteins | sample 811201 | NCBI WGS metagenome assembly MDSZ01 (sample SAMN05326647, study PRJNA326480) | marine metagenome | isolation source: seawater | place: Indian Ocean: North | collected 2010
CCACAAGGCGTCGGAGCAGCAGGCGCGCTCGGCGGCTATGACAAGATGATGCTGGAACGTAAAGCAAAATGGTGGCAAAAATTCTACAAATCGAAAGGCGCATCTATTGACCTTGTAACTGCTAAAAATAGGATTCAGAACAAGACAATTGCTGACGGCATAAGATTATCTGCGCAACAACAAAAAAAGCTTGAAGCTTCAAGCAAACTTACAAAGAAAGATTTTATCTCTCTAGTAGAGAAAGGCAAAGCAGCTAATTATCGCGAGGCTGCGCTAGAATTTGAAAAATATCAAAAAATGGTAAAACAACAGCTAGCTGCCGAGAAAAAAGCGAAGGCGAAGGCAAAAGCTGAAAAAGCAAAGCAAGAGCGAGATCGGAAGAAGGGAGAGAATCTTCGGGCTGCATTTAAGAAGGTTGGGGCTGCTGCAGGTAAGCCAGCAGGAAGTGCAGAGGAGTATTTCGAAAAAATACGAGCGGCGCTTGAGGCGAACAAAAACATTGACCAGAAGGCGCTCATTGAAGCTATAAGACTTGGCCTCATCGAAGGACGTAAAGCAACTGGTAAAAATGTAGACACTGCAGCGAATAGAATACTCAGAGATTTAAAAAGTTTTATCATTCACACGGTTACGGAACTATAATTAAGGGGGAGAGGGTAAATGGCTAAAAGATTTTTTTCTTATGAAGCTGGCGCGCTCGGTGAAACCAAGCTAGAGAACGTTAAATTTAAAAAAGACACAGATCCGTTTGTTGGCTCAAAAGAAGCTCAATCCGGCGGTGTATTAGAATTTATACCGGTTCACGTCAAGAATGCGCCCGTGGTGAGATTCATGGCTTTTATTGAATCTATAAAAGACAACTTTAGACACGATCATACTCCGAATCAACCGTATGGTCGACCGGACCCCTACTATATTTGGCAAAAGTCCTCACGAACGATTAGTGTGGGTTGGACTGTTCCATCCTCTTCGGAAGAGATGGCTTTGAGAAATTTAAATAATTTAAATTTACTTATTTCTTCGATGTATCCCGCCTACACTAGCGACGGGAATGCTATATCAATAGCTGCGTCCCCTCTCTTTAGAGTAAAATATGCAAATATTATTTCATCAGCCAAGAATGAAAATGGTCTTTTGTGCGCTATTGGTGGCGTCGACGTGACTCCAGAAGTCAAATCTGGCTGGCTCCAAGTTAAGACTCACAAACTTGATGGCGAGGTCTCAGGCCCTTCTAAATTATTGATCCCGAAATCTTTCACTTTAAGCTGTAATTTAGAGGTTGTTCACGACCACTCTCTGGGCTGGGATCTGCAGACAGGAGACTGGAGAGGTGGCAAGGAGATGGGCTTTCCTTATGGGTATGGTATCGGAAAAGGGATCTCTACCACCACTCCAGCGGAGACTCCCGCCGATGAGCCGAAGACAGACACCGTCGTCGCAGGTGCCGGAGACAAAGTCAAGGAACACAAGAAAAATACTATTTTAACTTAGGGGTTGATTAATGAGATACTATAAAAATAATGTTTTTAGAAACAATACGAAAGCCTATAAAAGATATCTGAAAAAGAGAGGCTTGGCGCACATTAATCAATATGACACTTCTGTCTTTCGACATCCATCTGTTGCAGAGATGAAGAACTTCTCGACCTTGGAGCATATTTGGGGTGTTGGCGATAGATATTATAAATTGGCATCTGAACACTATTCAGATCCAGAGATGTGGTGGGTCATTGCCCTGTTCAACCAGAAGCCCACAGAATCCCATGTAAAGAATGGCGATATTATATATATACCTTACCCTCTTCAGGCTGTTTTGCCATATTTAGGGTATTAATCGAGGCGTTACAGCATGGCGGAAGAAGAAAAGAAAGATCCGAAAGCAGAAGAGGCAAAAAAAAGAAAGGCGTTTCTACGCCAAGAGCGCGCCAAGAGGAATATTCAACAATGTGTCCTGGGTGAGAATTTAGAGAAAGTTTTGGACTTTTTCCGAGGGGAAGGGCAGCGTGAAGTCTTTAATTATAGAACTTTTCGTCAAGTTTCTGGTGCTCCTCCGCAAATTGTCACCGCCCTAAGAGGCACCAGTGACTTGGAGTGTTTTTACAATATTAAAACCTCCACGCTTTCTCTATTGCAGCCAAAAATACGCTTATTCAAGGTGAGATATACTAAGAAAGACTTACAAGGGCAGATTATTGAACTGCAAGAGCCCGTAATGAACGAAATAAAATTCGCGGATAACTTTGGAAAGCAAGAATCTATAAATGTTACAAATTATCTAAGGAGCGAGACTTCTTCTCCTAATTGGAGGAATGTCGGCTTTCGATCGTTCAGCTTGCAATACTTTGGCCGTGATCATGGTGCAGTAGAGAGGAATATACGCTGCGAATTGAGCTTGAATTTCAAGGGTTTAAAAGATTTAAAAGCCATGCCTCCAGGCCAGAATGATATCAGGTACGTAGACTTAGTTCTATATCCAGAAGCCAAGATAAATCGACAGACGCAAAAATACAATCCAAAACACTATGAGATACGCGCCTTGGTTGGATACGAGATTCCAAGTGACGCTTCTTTGAAGGCCGCTGGCGTAACTGATCCTGCGGAACTGAAGTGCATAAGAAAAATTAAAAACACAAACCTAATGGTGGCCTTAAGCCTCCACAAACACTCTTTCGACATCCAAGATGATGGTAGTGTTAATTTAAACGCTCAATATTTTGGTCGGATTGAGACTGCCTTGCGCTCTTCGCATGCAAACGTATTCCAACCCTCGCTAAGGAGAGCATCAAACGGAGACGTATCCTTCGCTGCCCATGCCGATCCGGAGGCAACACCGGCGAATCTGGGACGGATGAAAATAACAATACGTGAAGCTCATAAAGACCTTAGATCTGCAGATGACAAGAACAATGGCGAGGCTCTTGTTAAACAGCTTCTTGCAAGTCCAGCTTTTGTGCATATGTACGAAGAATATTCAGGGCATCAAATTAAAGATCGTACTGGGTTTATAAGTCCGCGCGGCGAAGAACTCGTTAAACAGACGTTACACAGCCCAACTGAAGCGACATTCTTATTGAAAAAGATAGACTCTGTGGCTGGCGTCCTGCGCTCGGAGGCTTACAGGTCTTTTATGTCACAAATTATTGCCGGCGCACCAACAGGGGTTGGAACGGGAACACGACTGTTCTGCGCTTCTGTTCCGGCTGAGATGATGGAGAAAGCCATGGGCTTGGCGTCAACTCTGGCTGCTGGATCTAAGAAGACGGCCGATGATGTAGAAGAGGAGCTTAAATTAAAGGAGAAGGAAAAAATAAAGAAGCAAACTTCTCTAGCTATCGGCGAAATGGGAGAGGCAAATTTTATTGTTGGCAGGTGTAGCAAGGTTGCTGCATCCGTAGAGCGCTTGGCGACGTTAACTAAAAACGCTGCTGCATTTACTGAAACGCCGGATAGTGAGTCGTCATCTCAAGATGGCGACGCACCCCCTGATGAAGAAGATCTCAATCGCCGATCTTTGTTAACTGGCTATAGAGACGGAGATAGCTACCAATTTCATTTTGTTTTTGTGGGGGACATTATTGAACTAGCTTGCAAGAATGCTGGTATAGTCTCTTTACACGAAGACGGGAAACACGTCTACACCCCAGCAAGCTATTTCAAACAAGAGGCGGAGAATTCTGCTGATTATTTTCTGTCTCGATTGAGAATCTTGCTTGGGCCAGCGGAATATCGCTCTTCCACCGGCCAGCTTAAAAGTTGTAATTTAGCAGAGCTTCCAATATCTTTTGATATTTTTAGAGAGTGGTTTACAAACACTATAATTAGAAAAGATCAAACCACACTGCCTTTGGGGCGCTTTCTTAGGATGTTTGTCAACGAGGTAGTTTTACCTTCTTTAGGTGCTGACTGCATAAGGCCAATAAAACCCCGAGGCTCGGTTGCAGAAAGCATCCAGGTAACTCTTCCAGGTCGCAGTTCGGATGGGGGCACCTACGCTGAGCTTTTGCCAACCACCGAACGCAAGATAGATATAAACGATGGATTTTTTAGGGTTGCTTACGAGAAGAAGGTTGCCTCTAGCGGGAGAACTGACTCTTCTGTTAGGTCGTCCTATGATTATTTATTGCTCCAGATGTCCTCTTTGTCTGATATTAGTCGACGCTCCGGCCAGACTTTGACAGACCTTAAGGATGGTATATACCACTTTAACATTGGTTCCGATCGCGGATTACTAAAAACAATGAGGTTCACAAAAGATGACATTCCAGGCCTCGCAGAGGCTCGCAGCCTGCAAGCCCTAGAAGGGGGCGGGGATCAACTAGCACAATTGGCATTTCCATATAATGTGGATTTGAATCTAGTTGGAAATACCTTATTTACTCCTGGCATGATAGTGTACGCAAACCCAACTTTTTTAGGGTTGGGAAATGCTGATGACAGAAATTCTCTAGCTTATCAATTAAATCTAGGTGGTTACTTTTTAATTTTAGAGACGGAAATAATTATAGAGCCAGGAAATTTTGAAACTCGTATAACGAAAGCAAGAACCTTGGGTCAGGGGAATGATCCGAAAAAACAAAAAAGAGGACTCGTACAATAATGGGCAAGACAATTGGCATACATCGCTCCAAGACGGACCTGCAAAAATTTCTTGCTGGTGTCGGCCAAGAAGAAGAGGTGCAAGCTCGTCTCAAAACAATGCGTTTTGATTTGGAGAAAAAGCACTTGCTGTACGGAAGGATTGATAGGGATGGAGATCCCATTTTTATAATTAAAGAAAATCTAGAGCAAATCGATTCTGGCACCAGCACGGAATACGCGGCTGATTTTGTCGCCGATGCTTTTACAGAATTTCAAGCAAATTTTCAAATGAAAACATACCTTGAAAAAGATAGTGCCTACAGTAAATTCTTTTCTGCCAAGAAGGCATTCAGGTTTGGTGACCAGAGTTTTTCTTATGCCAAGCATATGGAAAGATTATATACAAACTTTGTACAAGACTATCTGCAGATTAATCGCAGGTATGAAAAAATACATAATTTTAATGATTTCAATAGAGAGTTTATGAAATACGCTTGTCGTATAGCTAGATATTTTCCAATTACAAGAACTGGCTATATCTTATCCAACCACTGTTCGCCATATACTAGCGGGCTTATGATAGATATAGCTGCCGAGCGCCATGGCGTCGCAATGAACAAAAAAATACTGGATTATGTTAATGATCCGAACTTCAATCATTTTGTTAAGGCGGCAAGAAACTTTGGCTTTATGGTTGATAAAAACTCACCATGGAGGATTGTTTTTAATGTCGCTTCAGCCGGCGAGTATTTTCGAACAGATTCCATAACTGGCCTTCAAACCGATGAGAAGCTTTTTTCCGGAGGAGGCAAATACTTAGCAAATTATGGTCTCGAATTCAACACAGTGTTCGATGTTTACTATGAAAAAGCTCATTTGAGGGAAGTTGAGAGTTTGCGTGAGAGAATGTTTGTTTTGTACGACCTTTTTTATAAACAGTACGGAACTTATGTGAAGCTGAGATACCATAAGTCTTCCTTCGACGGCGCATGCGTCAGCGAGACTGTGACTAGGGAATATAAAGACCGCAAGCCGCTTCCTGAACCCGGGGATGCAATGTCGCCTGGTGAAGCGATGGCTTATGGCGACGAATACTGGATAAAGATAATTTTAAAATTAAGAATCCTGGAGTCCGATATGCACGCAGACGAGGGGCGGTTTCTATTTCTTTTGGATTCTGTTGTCGATCAAAAAAGGACTCTCGGGACCCGCGCTGCATTAAATTATATTAATAACTTGACAAAAGGCCTAGCCATTACTAAATTTGTTAGAGAAGGTGATTATTGGTATGGGCAAAATAAAAATCAATATGAGTACCGACGCCAGAAAGCGCTCGAAGACGCATCATCTTTCGACCAGTCTGATTTTGAACTTAACAGTTCTCTAAACAAAGTAAGAGGTTAAATTGCTTTTTCAAGTACTTGACAATAAAAAAGAGTGCTACGCTGTTTATTGCGAGGAAGAGATCCATCGCTATTTTAATGGCTTGGACCTGACGCACACCTGGGCATATACGCCACATTTTCCCGACAAGGAAATTGAATATGCACAAATCTGGGCCAAGGGTCGAGATTTATCTTCTGCGTGCCCACAACACCTAAAAGACGAGTACGAGCAGGTCAGCGCCAAAGCGAGAGCGTTTTTAACTTCTTTTAAGCACGGTAAAGTTTCTTTAGACGACGTGTGTTTTTATGATCTGGTACCTAGAAAATTTCTGTTGGAATTCTGTAAGATAAAGAATAAAATAACGAATTTTATCTTTGAACACGAAAAGAAGCCTAAGAATTATAGCTTTTTAGCTGAAATGTCTGCACTACTAGAGAAAATCTCTAAACAAGACTTAAATTTGCAGATGAGTAACTTGGACTTCTTAAACCCGGACGCTAGAAAGGGCTTTGCAAAGATAAAAAATGTCGAGAAAAGAATAAAATATAACTTATGGGGAACTGCAACGGGTCGACTTTCTACTTTGCCTGACAGCTTCCCCATCCTAACATTAAATAAAGACTTAAGGGGTGTGTTACACCCTCAAAACGATTTGTTTGTCGAACTAGATTACAACTCCGCCGAGATTCGAACCTTATTGGCCCTCAACGGAGCCAATCAGCCCAAAACAGACATACATGATTGGATCAGGGTTAACGTTTTTGATTCTAAAATTTCCAGAGATGAAACAAAAAAGAAGACCTTTGCTTGGCTTTACAATCCAAAAGCAACGAACAAAAGGCTTTCAAGTTTTATTGACAAAGATGCTCTTTTGAAGAAGCACTATGTAGATGGCGAAGTTCATACTCCCTTTGGCCGCACAATTGAAGTTGGCGAAGAGAAGGCTTTAAATTATCTAATCCAGAGTACGACGAGTGACATGTTCTTGAGGAGCGTGCTCAAGCTCGACAAGCTTTTATCTGATAGAAAAACTCAGATTGCTTTTCTTGTGCACGATAGTGTTGTTTTAGATGTGCACAAAGAAGATCAGGAAATTTTAAAAGAAGTTTTCAAAGTCTTCTCAGACACGTCTTTGGGTGGCTTTAAAGCTAATTTATCTATTGGTAAAAACTTCGGAAACTTAAAGAGGATAAAGTGAACGTTATAGGTCTCGGTCGAGCAGGGTGCAAGATAGCGCAAAAATTCTCTACTTACCCTCAATACAGTGCGCGCTGTATTGATGTCGAGAACGAAGGTTATGAAAATTTCATAAAAATCGAAAAACAGGAATCGCACGAAGCTTATGAATCAAACTACTCTAACTTAAATTTGCACTTGAGCGCAGAGCCAGTTTTATTTGTTCTTTCTGGTGCGGGCCAAATCTCTGGAATCGCATTGCGCTTGCTCGAAGAGCTTAAGACAAGACAGGTAGATGTTCTTTATATTAAACCATCCAAAGACGACATGTCCGACTTATCCAGCATGCGAGACAGGGTTGTGAGTCAGGTTCTGCAACAATATACTCGCTCAGGCCTTATAAACAATTTTTGTCTTGTCTCAAATGAGAGTGTCGAAGCCGTCATGCCGCATATTTCTTTAAAAGATTATTGGGGACACATTAACGATACGATAGTTAACACCTATCACATGATAAGTGTCTTTGAAAACACAGAGCCACTTCTAACGACCTATTCGGATAAGCCTGTTACAGCTAAAATCAGCACCATCGGTGTTGTCAATTACGAAAATTTTGAAGAAAAATCATTTTATGATTTACAAATGCCAAGAGTGAAGATATACTATTTTGGAATTAATAATTCTTTCTTGGAGGAGAATAAGACCCTGCTGCATGACGTTAGATCATCTGTACGCGAGCAAGCGTCTGAGAACACCAATGCATGTTTTTCGATCTATTCAACAAGCTATGAGAACAATTATGTGTATAGCAAGCATTATGCAACCATGGTCCAGGAAGAATATTTAGAATAATGTTTACTCTCAAGAAAGAGTTGTTATTGTATAACTAACAGAGAATCAGATGTCTGGAAAATTTGCTGGACATACTATACCATAAGGAGAAAAAACGTGGGTATTGATTTTGATAAGATGAAGGCGAAGCGCGATGCCTTAGAAAATCGCGGAAACGGAAAAAGCGTTTTTTGGCGCCCTGAAGATGGGGAGCAGACGATCCGCCTTCTTCCAACTGCGGACGGTGATCCGTTCAAACAATACTGGTTTCATTATAACCTAGGTAAAAACAGCGGCTTCCTGAGTCCAAAGAAGAACTTTGGCGAAGACTGCCCGCTCGATGATTTCGTTCGACAGCTATACAAAGACGGTTCTGACGAGTCCGTCAAGATGGCCAAGAACTTGTCTGCACGACAACGTTTCTTCTCTCCTGTGCTTGTGCGAGGAGAGGAAGGCGAAGGTGTGCGACTATGGGGCTATGGAAAAATGGCCTATAAAGAGTTACTCAATCTCGTCCTCAATCCCGAGTATGGTGATATTACTGATGTGAACGAGGGCACCGATCTTGTTATTAACTATGGCAAGCCTGCAGGTGCTCAATTTCCTCAGACTACTATCACCCCCCGTCGTCGTCCCTCCAAGCTCGTGGATTCTGAGGAAGAGATTAGTACTCTGCTTAATAGCATCCCGGACTTTAACGAGGTCTTCGAAAAGAAGACTCCGGAGCAAGTCCAGGTAATGCTAGATGAGTTCCTCCTTGGAGAGGAAGATGCTGAAGAAACTTCCGTTGAGACGTCTAAATATACAGGCAACTCAGAAACAAGCTCTGTTGATCAGGCTTTTGAGGAACTTCTAGGCTCTTAGAGTAAACCGCAGGGAGGCACGGGGTTACAGGTGTCTCATTTTCAATAAGGAGGGAAAAGTGGCGAGAACCAAAGCAAAAAAACTAGGCCGGCTAAGTATCGGCGAAATGAGAAACCTCATTAATAAAAAATCTGGTCGCGAGGTTGCTTTTGATCTATCAAAAGACAGCCCAACGCAGGTTAAAGAGTGGATATCGACAGGTTCTCGTTGGCTTGATAGCATTATATGCCGCGGCCAACTAGCTGGGATTCCAGCTGGAAAAATAGTTGAGATTGCTGGCCTCGAAGGGTCAGGAAAGTCCTATATGGCTGCGCAAATTGCAGCAAACGCCCAGAAAATGGGCATTGATGTAGTATATTTTGATTCCGAATCAGCCATCGATCCAGACTTCTTGAGAAGCGCTGGGTGCGATATCGACAATATTCTATATTTACAACCTCCTAGTGTCGAGTATGTCCTAGAGACGATTGAAGAGTTGCTTGGCTCAAATGACAATAGGATGCTTTTTATTTGGGATTCTCTTGCCTTGACGCCCTCTATTAGTGATGTTGAAGGTGATTTTAATCCACAGTCTTCCATGGCTGTGAAGCCACGAATTCTTGCCAAAGGCATGTCAAAGTTGACTGTGCCTATTGCCGCTTCAGAATCTACGTTCCTGGTTTTAAACCAGCTTAAGACTAATATTACCAGCAACGTGGCCGAAGCGATGACTACTCCGTACGTCACGCCGGGCGGCAAAGCGATGCATTATGCATATTCTTTGCGAGTTTGGCTGACCAAAAGGAAGGCAAAGGCTTCTTTTATTTTAGATGACAACGGCTTTAGGGTTGGTTCCGAAGTCAAGGTCACCTTGAAGAAGAGTCGCTTTGGCACCGAAGGGAGACAATGCACCTTCAAGATTCTTTGGGGAGGTGATGTCGGAATCCAAGATGAGGAAAGTTGGCTTGAGGCGATCAAGGGATCAGAAAGTTTAAAGAGTACTGGTGCCTGGTACAATCTTATTTATGAAGATGGAACTTCTGAGAAGTTTCAGGCTTCGCGGTGGAAAGAGAAGTTAAAAAATGAAAAGTTCAGAAATCGCGTACTGCAGATAATGGACGAAGATATCATCATGCGCTTTGAAAAGAAAGAAGGCAAAGCAAGCGATTATTACAATATCGATTCAGAGTGACCTTTTCTTGTAGTCTTCCGGTTCTTATATTTATCTGGAGGACGAATGTACAGCAAACCACGAACAGAAGTATCTGGCGCCCCCGTTTCAGCGACGCGCAAAGTTATACGCAATTTTGAACTTGCACGAAATGTAGCTTACAACAGCAACTATGGCAAGATACGCCACGGTGCAGTCTTGGTCAAGGGAGGTTCGGTTATAAACACTTCCTTTAACAAGGAAAACTTTAGTTCTTTTGGAAGTAGATTCCGCCCATCGCAAAGAGGGCCGGCGACAGTCCATGCTGAACTAGGGTGTGTTCTGGGCATCGCCAGAGATCGCACTTCTGGAGCGGATATTTATGTTTGCCGCATTAATCGCGATGGCGACTTTCGGTCCAGCAAGCCATGCATCATGTGTCACGAAATTTTGAAACATGTTGGCGTAAAGAGGGTCTATTATACAACAAACGAAGGAACGTTTGAAATGTACAAGCTTTAGTACTATTTATATACATGGAGAACTTCAAATGGATTCTGTAAAAGAGCTTGTAAGAGAATATTTAAGAGACACTCTGTACGAAGCGGATGTTATCATGCGTTCCGATCGCAGTCAGAGACTTACCGTTATCACAGACAACCTTCGAGGTGTGTGCGGGATAACGGTTGTGACTGTTAAGGAGGCCTCTAAGAGGGTTTCGTCCACAGCAGAGAAAACTTATTTAAAAGTAAAATTTTTCCAAACTGAGCAGTCAATGAGAAAGCATGTAGAGAGAATGGCCTTCGAGGCAAGAAAAATTGATGGAATATATTCTTTTATCGTGACCAAGGTTGGAAAAGTTGTCAGTAGAATTTACAGAGACTAGAGGAAAATGTGAAAAGCTCCAAACGCATGCTGGTGATTGATCAGCTAAATTTGTTTTTTAGAAATTATATCGTAAACCCTAGCTTGTCCTTAAACGGCCATCCGATTGGCGGCCTGAAGGGCTGTATACAGAGTTTACAAAAGATTATTAGGGAATCAAAGCCTGATATGATCGTCGTCTGTTGGGATGGCCCAGGTGGTTCCAAGAAAAGAAAACTTCTCAAGAAAGATTACAAGGCAGGAAGAAAGCCGATCAGGTTGAATAGAAATATTCGCAACTTGTCTGAAAATCAGGAGTTGGAAAATAAGATTTGGCAACAAACCAGACTGGTAGAGTATTTGAATCAAATGCCAGTTGTTCAGTTCATGTTTGATAGCACCGAGGCCGACGATATCATTGGTTACGTCACCCAGCATCCCAGATTCGCTGAGTGGCAGAAGCTAATTGTTTCAAGCGACAAGGACTTCTTTCAACTTTTAAACGAACAAACTGTCCTTTTGCGTCCTGTGCAAAAGGAAGTTGTAAATCGAAAAACTCTTTTAGATAAGTTTGAAATTCATCCAAATAATTTTGCTATTGCTAGGGCTATAGTTGGCGACAAGTCGGATAATCTTGAGGGCGTCCCTGGTCTGGGTCTCAAAACTGTAGCAAAGAGATTTCCATTTTTGTCTGAAGAAAGGTCTGCAACAGTTGATGACTTGCTGCTTTATTGCGAGAAACAACTGGAAGAGAAGCACATCAAGGCCTATGAGAACGTTTTGGGGTGTCGAGAAGTTCTTGAAAGAAATTACAAGATGATGCAGCTTTATGCGCCAATGCTCTCTGTCGGCTCGAAGAAGGAGATCAACGCCACGCTGGAGTCTCCTGACAACACCTTTAACAGGACAGAGGTTGTGAAGATGATGCTGCAAGACGGCTTCGGTGAGACTAACTTTTCCGAGATTTTCCAGCACTTTAACAAGATTTGCGTAGACAACTCTTAGTCTCGTATTTATCTTAAACGTAAGCGAGGAAGAAATGACAGACAATATTAGCTTCTCTAAGTACGGGAAGCAATTTCAAGAGACTTTGTGTCAATTAATTTTAGAAGACCGGCCCTTTGCAGACCAAATTGAAGAAGTTTTAGATATAAACTTTTTTGAACTTAAGTATTTAAGGGTTTTTGTTTCGACAATATTTGGCTATAGGAGAAAATATGGTGTACACCCCACTGACAAGATCATTGCTTCTATTTTAAGAACAGAGCTTGATGGCCAGAACGAAGCGACACAAAAACAGGTCAGAGATTATTTTAGTCGAGCACTTATCAAGACAGTCTCTGACGAGAAGTATATTAAAGAGACGTCTTTGGATTTCTGCAAGAAGCAGAAACTCAAGGAAGCTCTAATGAAGTCGGCCGATTTAATTCAAAGTTCGTCGTATGATGAAGTTAGAAAAGTAATAGACGAGGCTTTGAATCTTGGCACAGATAATGACTTTGGGCATGACTTTGTAAAAGATTTTGAAATGAGGTATGAGCTTAAAGCTCGAAATCCGGTAACTACTGGCTGGGATAAGATAGATAAGCTAACCAAAGGTGGTATCGGAATGGGAGAATTGGGTGTTGTTATTGCGCCGACCGGTGCAGGAAAATCGATGGCTTTGGCTCATTTAGGCGCCCAGGCTGTAAAAGCTGGTAAAAATGTAGTACATTATACACTAGAACTGTCGGAGTCGGTCACAGGGCAGAGATATGACAGCTGTATTAGCCAAGTACCTTTGTCTACCTTATTTCACCGTAAAGAGGACGTTCTAGAGGCAATCAGCGAAATTGAGGGAACTTTGATCATTAAAGAATACCCCACCAAGACAGCCTCTCCGAATACTTTACGAACGCATTTAGAAAAATTAAAAAAAAGAAATCATAAAATTGATATGATTCTAGTAGATTACGCAGATTTGCTTCGAGCGCCTTCAACTTTTAAGGAGAAAAGGAATGAGTTGGAGTCTATTTATGAAAACCTAAGAGCTATTGCGCAAGAAAATAAATGTCCTGTTTGGACAGCTTCGCAAACTAACAGGACAGGACTAAACGCAGAAGTGGTAACAATGGAATCAATCTCCGAGGCCTTTAATAAGTGCTTTGTATCGGACTTTATTTGCTCTATTTCTCGAACAATAAGAGACAAGAATGCAAATACTGCACGCATGTTCATTGCGAAAAACAGAAATGGTCCGGATGGTCTGGTGTTCCCTATGCTGATGGACACATCTTGTGTCGATTTGCAGGTTCTTTCGCCTGTTGACAACCCCGCAACAAGCCCAGCCATGTCCCCGACAGAAGTTGCCAATACTCTTAAGGAGAAATATAAGCAATTCAGAAAAACAAGGAAGGAAGCGGTTGATGGAACTATCTAATAAAATCTTATCAGACATTACAGTACACATGAAATATGCTCGCTATGAGTCAGATTTAGGGCGCCGAGAAACATGGGAAGAACTAGTCAGCAGAAATAAAAATATGCACATTAAGAAGTATCCAGATCTAAGGGACGAGATCGAGGAGGCCTATCAGTATGTTTATGAAAAGAAAGTTTTACCATCTATGCGCTCAATGCAGTTCGGTGGCAAGCCAATTGAAGTGGCTCCTAACCGGATTTACAACTGCGCTTACCTTCCTATTGATCATGGGTTGGCTTTTAATGAGTGCATGTTTCTCTTGCTTGGAGGAACGGGTGTTGGGTTTTCTGTGCAAAAACACCATGTTGAAAAACTACCTGAAATCCAAAAACCTAGCGTAAAGAGAACTAGAAGATATTTAATTGGCGACTCGATTGAAGGCTGGGCCGATGCGGTAAAGGTTCTGATGAACTCTTACTTTCGAGGAGGATCTAAGATCCGTTTTGACTTTAGTGATATCCGTCCTAAGGGTTCTAGACTAGTTACTTCTGGTGGTCAAGCACCAGGACCACAACCGCTTAAAGAATGTCTCTTGAAGATAAGAGGCGTTTTAGACAGCAAGGAGGCTGGCGATCAACTTGAGCCAATCGAAGTACACGACATTATTTGCTATATTGCTGACGCTGTTCTTGCCGGGGGCATTCGTCGCGCTGCTCTTATTTCACTTTTTTCAGCCGATGATGAAGAAATGCTCGCTGCTAAGACAGGGAATTGGTGGGAAACAAACCCACAGAGAGGCCGAGCCAACAACTCAGTAGTGTTGATGCGCCACAGGGTCACTAAAGAGTTCTTTATGGATGTCTGGGAGCGCGTCCGAGCCTCTGGAGCCGGTGAGCCTGGCTTTTACTTTTCAAACGACAAGGATTGGGGGACCAACCCCTGTTGTGAGATCGCCCTCCGCCCCTACCAGTTCTGCAATTTAACAGAAA
>MDSZ01237966.1_pt1 | contig 14218 bp, 12 predicted proteins | sample 811201 | NCBI WGS metagenome assembly MDSZ01 (sample SAMN05326647, study PRJNA326480) | marine metagenome | isolation source: seawater | place: Indian Ocean: North | collected 2010
CAGTGGTTTATGTAACGGGTTCACAGGCAAAATTGGACGAAATGGAGGACTACGCTTTAATTCGGGACCTTCGAAAAAGAGGAACCAGGGTGGTATTAATTGACCGCAAAGACCAGGATATTCTTGCTAAGCTTGTTGAATTTGGGCGACCAGAGGTAGTTTGGACGAATTATGCTTCGGCTGAAACCTATGAACAAGCTAGTGCAATTATGGCCGAAGGAGGAAATTTAAACAGTTATGCAGGGGCGGTAGACCCGGAATTGACTTTCTCGATGCCCATCGCCAAAGCTCCAAGTTTTTCTTCCCTGGAAGAAGAGGCAAAGACTCAGGTTAATCAAATGCATCATAATGTGTCCCCAAATGATCCGACCCGACACCGTGGGTTGGCAAAAGAACCTCGGGTTGCATTGCTTGGATTGGAACCAAACTCAGAGAGAGAATCTGCATACCTTAATCAATTCCCCAAAGACATTCCAGTATTGCTTTCATTGGATCTGAGTGAACCCGATGGCTTAAGCCAATATTTGCAGGGAGAGGGAGGATTCACGGATGTATTTATCGCAGGTACCGGAGCAGATGCTGCGACAATCTACGAAAGCATGGAAACGTTGCTTGCCCGTTCCGCAGCGGTGAATTTCATCGATGGTGAAGTGGATCTCAAAATCCGATCGAAGAATGCCCATTATGTCACTCGCCACCAAATTTGTGGAAAAAATGTTCCCTGGCATATGACCAATACTTCTGAGCCTCATGCGGATGATATGTTGGTTCAAGCAAGCAAGCCCGTTTCATTCGACTGGATGGTTAAGGGAATATGCGGCCTTCGGAATGTCCCCGCAATGATGGACGAAGTCGAATCCGCCCAACCGTTTGGGTCGTTCTATGCGTTCGCCGAGTTGGAGGATTTACCTTATGTCGAATGTACTTCAACTGCCTTTAAACAAGCTGCTGAATCAAGTGACGGGCCTGTCAAACTTGCATTGACTGCAGGAGCCGAAGTTTTGGAATCAACCGGAAATGTATGGTCCAGAAAAGTGGAGGAAGCTCTTTACGCAGGATATGGTCTTCCATATCCTTTAAGTCTCACTTGAATAAAGAAACGAATTATAATCAGAGAAAGGAAAGCAGAAGAGATGAGTTGGATCAATTTAGAGGATAAAGTAGTGATCGTGACCGGTGGGGCCGCAGGTATTGGACTGGAGGTGACCAAAGGTTTTGTCGAGGTTGGTGCCAATGTAATGATCGCTGACTTTGCAGAGGAAGCGGGAAACAAAGCAGCTGAAGAGGCCAGTGACTCAGGAAGTGGAGAAGCTGCATTTGTAAGGTGCGATGTGACCAACAAATCTGATGTTGAATCTGTGGTTGAGCAGGCGGTTGAAAAATGGGGTTCGGTGGATGTTTTGGTAAATAATGCCGGAATAAACATTCCCCGTTTATTGGTGGATCCAGCGGGCAAGGAAGAATTGACCGAAGAAGTATGGGATAAGGTTTTTGCGGTCAATGTAAAGGGACAGTTCTTATTTGCCCAGGCAGCTGCCCGAAAAATGATCGCTAGTGGAAAAGGTGGAGTCTTGATCAACATGTCCTCAGAGTCCGGTATGGAGGGTAGTGAGGGACAAAGTGTGTACGCTGCAACCAAGGCGGCGAATCATAATTTGACCCGCTCTTGGGCCAAAGAGTTAGGGAAGTCCGGTGTTCGGGTCATTGGGGTTGCTCCGGGTATAATGGAAACCACAGGAATGCGTAGTTTGGCATATGAGGAATCTTTGGCCTACACCAGAGGCATAACGGTTGAAGAATTAAGAAATAAATACGGTTCAGTTTCCTCAATCCCCTTGGGTCGTAGCGGGAAGCTTTCCGAAGTTGCTGATTTAGTAGTTTATCTCGCTTCTGAACGGGCTTCTTACCTACATGGCACAACGGTTAATATATCTGGGGGCAAGTCCCGCGGTTAAAAAAAGAGAATTATTTTTCAGACTTCTCTAGGGTATCCCGAATCAATTGAAATCCCGGCACTGCCTTTGGGTAATCTTCGGTTGCGGACTGAAAAATCAGAATAATTTGACGATTAGCGATTTTTTTGGACCCGTAGATTCTTTTGTGCGGAATCGATTCGCCCAGTATCGAGATTTCAAATTCTTCCTCGATCCATTCAAATCCTCCTTCTTTGGGAATCGATTTTAAATCGGATTTTGATATCTTACCGATCGGAGTTTGCTCCTGCATACTTTCCGAAAACTCTTTCGAGAAAATTTTCAAATCATTAGCAAGATTTGCTGGAAAGGATTGAAAAATAACCAAGGCGTCTCCCGGAGTTTCTACGAAAAGATTGTGGACCGCAGGGGTGTAAGTGTCCTGTGAAATCTCCCAGTTCGCTGGGTATTTGAAGAATATCTGATTAGAGTCGTAAACTTTTGGATTAGTGAGATCGGCTGCCTCTTCGAAGCAAGCAGTCAAACAAGAAAGCAAAAGGAGTGGAATTAATCTAAGGCACCGCATATTCTACCAGGTGGTTACACCCTTGATGAGAATCAGGTTGGCATAGATTCGGGTGTCTCCCGTCATTACAACGGTGAAAGCCTTTTCTGTTCTTTGATAAAAATCGAACTTATCCATTTTTTCGATCGGCGGTGTTTTTGGATAATGGCGATGAATGGTGGTAGTATAATCTTCATATACTTCCTGATACCCTTTCATTAACTCACCGGATGCCTGGTCTTCCTTTACCGGTTCCATCATGACAACTGGATTTTTCACCGCATGGTCCAGAACAAAAAGAGGAAGAATCGCATCCAATAAATCGATAATCCCTAAGCCATCGGCACGAATGATATTTTTGTTCCTACTTTCTCCCGGAAAATGGGCATCTCCGAAAACGATTTCGTCGTGATGACCCATACGGTGCAGGGTTTCCAAAAGTCTGGGACTGATAAGGGGTGAAATTCCACGAAGCATAAAGTTCATCCATTGAGCGATCGTCCCTGTTAGTCAAGAAAGAGTTGAATGAGGAAAAAAAAAGCACTGCCGAAGCAGTGCTTGTTAAAGATTTTCGATGCTAAGACTGCATCCTTCCCTTTACGGGTAGTGATTAATTATTTTGACGAAGGAGCAGATCATATTCGGATTATCTTTATATCAGTACCGTAGCTCTACTTTTTTTATTTGTCCAAAAATTTTTAACTTTTTTTTAGACGCTCGAAAATACTTTGTAATGAGCACTCGCGGCATTTGACAAACCTGCAAAATCATACCCACCTTCCAGAACAGATATCACTTTATCTTCCGCATGTTGACTTGCGATTCCGCAAACAATTTTGGTCAGATCTGCGAAGTCCTCGTCCATCAGGGTAAATTGTCCGAGCGGATCTCCAAGCCGAGAGTCAAAACCAGCGGATATCAAGACCAACTCGGGCCGGTATGAATCCATTCTCTTTTGAAGTTCTTCCCCGAATGCATCATGGACGATTTCCTTTTTTCCGGTTCCCGCAGGTAGTGGGAAATTTAGGGTGCTTCCCAACCCCTTGCCCTTACCAGTTTCAACTGCAGATCCGGTTCCTGGATACCATGGGTATTGATGAGAACTCATAAAGAATACGCTTTCGTCCTCATAAAAGATATCCTGAGTTCCATTCCCATGATGCACATCCCAGTCAACGATCAAAACTTTTCCAATGCCGTATTTCTCCTGGGCATATCGGGCAGCAAGTGCGACATGGTTGAAGATACAAAACCCCATTCCTTTATTCGGGGTTGCATGGTGGCCTGGTGGCCGGGAAACGCAGAATGCTCTTTTTAATTTTCCTGAAAATAATTGATCTACGGCTAAAATGACCGAACCGGAAGCACGGAGAGCAACAGACCATGAATCTTTACAAATTGAGGTGTCACCCGTGCTTAAATTGGATTTTCCCAGTTTAATATCCTCTTTTGCTTGCTTTAAATAAGCAGGGTCGTGAATCAATTGAAGAAGCTTTTCATCCACTGGCTGAGGGGGTAAAACAACGGATGATTCAAGCAGCTTTTTTTGGGTCAATCCCCGATAAACCTGAGTTGCTCGCTTGGCGTTTTCCGGATGACCCAGTCCGGTATGATGTTTTTCAAAATATTCGTCGTAGATCAGTCCGCAGATAGGGTCCATCTCCCAATGGATTTTCTAAGCGGATACCTTTTTCTTTTTCTCTTCTCCGACCATGCGATGAAAAGTAGCAAAAAGGTGAGCAGCATCATTGGGCCCGGGAGCTGCCTCGGGATGATATTGAACTGAAAAAACAGGACGGTCTTTCAATCGCAATCCTGAAACCGTTTGGTCATTTAGGTTAAACTCTGTCACGATAGCCCCCATGGCTTCCAGTTTACTTTGATCCGAAGCAAAGCCATGATTTTGAGAGGTAATGGCAACCCGACCAGTTTCTACATTACGAACCGGTTGATTCCCACCCCTGTGACCGAATTTCAGCTTGTAGGTTTCTGCTCCAATTGCATGGGTCAAAATCTGATGGCCCAGACAAATTCCAAAGATGGGGAAGTCGTTTATTAGCGATTGTATGGTTTTGTGAGCATAATCCAAGGCGGATGGATCCCCCGGTCCATTGGACAAAAAGATGGCGTCCGGATTGTGAGAGCGGGCTTCATCAGCGGTGGCATGTGCAGGTAAGATAATTACCTCGAAACCATGCCGCCTGAGATTTTTATAGATTGCTCTTTTGGCACCAAAGTCAAAGGCAACAAGTTTATGGATTTCCTCGGGTTGATAATCATTCTTTGACAGATCGGTTCCTTCGACGGTGAAGGATTTGCTTTGCTCTCCATCTGCATCCCAAGTGAATGATTCAGCACAGGTAACTTCACGGACAAAGTCTTGTCCTACAATTCCGGTCCATTGTTTGGCTTTTTGAAGTGCTTCCTCATCTGGAATTCCCTCGGTTGAGAGGCAAGCCTTTAGGGCTCCATGCACTCGAATTCTTTTGGTAATTGCACGGGTATCAACTCCATGGATGCCGGGAATGGAATTTCTTTTTAAGTACTCATCCAAAGTTTCATTCGATCTCCAATTACTGACCACAGGGCTTAGGTCTCGTACCACGAATCCGGCAACTTTTGGACCATCGGATTCTTCATCCTCTTGATTGATGCCGTAGTTCCCAATCTGGGGGGCAGTCATCGTAACGATTTGACCGAAATAAGACGGGTCGGTGAGGGTTTCCTGGTAACCAGTCATTCCAGTATTAAAGACGGCTTCACCCAGAACTGTAGCGTTCGCTCCAAAGGAAAATCCCCTGAAGATACTTCCATCTTCCAAGGCCAGTACGGCATCTCTGGTTCGAATTGAATGATTCATAAAAATATACTGATCATATGAGCTAGAGTGTCTCCAAAAGATTGGCAAACCTCATTTGAAATCAATGGAGAAATTTTTGAAAAACACGGAAAATATGCGGAAGGTTTGACTATTTTGGAAAGGATCACTACCGCATAGATTCTATGAATAAAACAAGTTCTCGCTTTGATCGATCGATGACCAAGAACCTCGCACTTTTGAAGTGGTTGGACAAGATGATTGAAATGTGCAATCCGGATCAGGTGCATTGGTGCGATGGTTCGCAAAAGGAGTGGGATGGTTTATGTGCAAAAATGGTCGAGCAGGGTGCGATGATTCCATTGAATCCGGAAAAACGCCCGAATAGTTATTTGGTTCGATCGGACCCAAGGGATGTGGCGCGAGTCGAAAGCCGGACATATATTTGTAGTTACGGTAAGGACGATGCGGGCCCGACCAATAATTGGGAAGAGCCAAGAAAGATGCGGGCAAAACTAAAAAAATTATTTAAGGGATGCATGGAAGGTAGAACGATGTATGTGATTCCTTTTTGTATGGGACCAATCGGATCTCCGATTTCTCAATTTGGAGTGCAAGTAACAGATTCCCCCTATGCCGTACTGAATATGAGAATCATGACCCGCATGGGAAAAAAGGTTTTGGACAGTATGGGAGCACGCGATTTTTTTGTTCCTTGCCTGCATTCGGTAGGTTTCCCATTAAAGGAGGGGGTGGAAGAAGTTCCATGGCCCTGTGATCCAAATAATACTTACATTGTTCATTTTCCGGAACAAAGGACTATTGTATCCTACGGGAGTGGATATGGTGGAAATGCTTTACTCGGAAAAAAATGTCTGGCTTTAAGGATTGCTTCCTGTATGGCCCGAGATAACGAATGGATGGCCGAGCATATGCTGATTTTGGGACTGGAAAGTCCGGAGGGCGAAAAGACCTATGTGGCTGGAGCTTTTCCCAGTGCATGTGGGAAAACGAATATGGCTATGCTGATTCCCCCTGATTCGATAAAGGGTTGGAAAGTTTCAACAGTGGGAGATGATATTGCCTGGTTGAAGCCGGATGATAAGGGAATGCTTCGGGCAATTAATCCAGAGGCCGGTTTTTTTGGAGTGGCTCCTGGAACTTCTTGGGAAACCAATCCAAATGCAATGGAGTCCATGCGGGAAAACAGTCTTTTCACTAATGTGGCTCTTACTGAAGATGGGGATGTATGGTGGGAAGGTTTGACGGATGATCCACCAAAGAAGTTGACTGACTGGAAGGGCAGGGAGTGGACCCCTGAGAGCGAGGAACCTGCTGCTCACCCAAACGCCAGATTTACCTGCCCAGCTTCCCAATGTCCAACCATCGACCCGGATTGGGAAAATCCAGATGGCGTACCTATTTCAGCCTTTATTTTCGGAGGCCGGAGGATGTCTGATATCCCTCTGGTCTATCAATCCTTTAACTGGAATCACGGTGTTTATCTCGGGGCAACTTTGGCATCAGAAACAACTGCTGCCGCTGAAGGTGCGTTAGGGAATTTAAGAAGAGACCCCATGGCAATGATTCCATTTTGCGGATACAACATGGGAGACTATTTCCGACATTGGATGAAAATGGGGAAAATTCTCAGGGAAAAACCGAGAATTTTTCATGTTAATTGGTTTCGTAAAGATAAAGATGGAAAATTTCTCTGGCCTGGTTTCAGAGAAAATATGAGAGTACTTCGTTGGATTGTTGAACGATCAACAGGAAAGGGCAGGGCCCATGAAGGTCCGCTTGGTTGGTCTCCTGAAAGAGAAGACCTTGATTGGTCCGGTCTGGATTTCGACCCAGAAAAGTGGGATGAATTAATGTCGATTAATACCGAAAGTTTACGAATGCAAACATTAAGGCACGAGGAATTGTTTCTACAATTGTCGGAGTTTTTACCAAAGGAAATGCTATTTGAAAGAGAGCTTTTGGTGTCCAGGCTATAGTACTACGCAAACAAGAAAGTTTAGACTGGTTGTTTTTTTGACCAGCGGTAGAAGATAGAAGAAAGAACCCCAACAGAAACGATCATGTTGGCCAATTTCATTAGAACTCCACCCGTCTTCTGATCTTCCAATGGACTGATATTTATTATTCTTTCAGCATAAAAGTAAGTGTCATACAGTACTTCTTTAGAAAAAGTCAGAATGGCGAAGATGGGAGTCTGACCAAGCATCAGAGCCAACACATAAAGCATTTGCGGACCAAATGCTAAGGAAGGAATTATCTTGGAGCGGCTACACAAGGGCCACCACATCAGCAAGGAAGTAAAAAACATCGAGAGGTGTTCCGCCATATGAATGGTCTTGTCACGGATTGCTGCCTCATAAAAGGCTCCAATATGCCAAAAGGAAAAGACCAGGGTAAAGAGAAGACCTGCAATAATTGGATGAACCAGAAACTTTAGCAATCGACAGGTTATGGGATTTCGCCCGAGGAATTCATCTAGTACCGAGTCAGGGATTCCGAGAAGAATAAATAAAGGACTCACATACATGAGAATGTTGTGCTGAATCATATGAGCGAAAAAGAGATAATTTTCACCAAGGGGATCCAGTGGAGAACCAACAGCCAAATAAAAGCTTACTATACCGGACCCGAACCAAATAGCATGACCAGTTCGAAAAGAAGAGGATGGATAATCTCGGGAGTGAATCGGGCCCATTAACACGAAGTATGCCCAACAAACAAATAGTATACCGCCGATTAAAGCAGGTTCGGTGTGCCAGTGGCTAAATGTAATGGGTGAGTTAGTTATCATTAGAACAGATTCATTCTAATGATAAAAACGAAATCGAAAAGTCAGTCTACTGATTTTCGGTCCAAAACGCCTCTGAACGAACCTTAATCCTAAAGTCTTCCGTAGTGGCCGACTCTGCAAGAAGAGATACTTTGGAACCCTCCACAATTTCCTGCTCCGTCGGAAAAAACTGAAGAAAAAAAGGATTTTCGGGTTTTTCTGAATGAATTTCGACAGTATCTGCCTGAGTGATCTTCCAGGAGAACTCATGGGGTACTCCATTTACCTTCTTCCATTGTTTGGCGTTAGCCTTGAAAGTTTTGGCGGAGGTATGTTGATTAAGGGACTGGTAGAAACTGTCTTCAACTTTAACGAATTCGTCTTTTGAATAGGTTTTATCCGGTTCCCAGTCTTGGGTGAATTCGGTAACCTCGAATTTTTCGATCACTGGATGAGAATCACCCATGTAAATGACCGCGATGTAAGTGGCTACCGCAATTACCAAACCCATCAGGAATAAGATAGTATTCAAAATCTTATCCCATCGTAAATGCATGAACCACCAAATGACTCCAATGAATTTCAGAACGGATGTGGTGAACAGAATTCCAATGATATACGCACCGTCAAAAGTCTGGACATAAATGATGACGATCTCGATTCCAGTAATTGCAACCAGAAACATGGAGAGATTGAAGAATGTAAAGAAGCGTTGGCTCTCTTCTGCGACTGGGTCTTCGGAATGTCCGCTCATGATATAAAGGGAAAAATAATAATTACCTAGTTAAAACAAATTAAGGAAATGCTAAAAAGCGTATTCCATCAAGTAAACAACGGGGAAAATAATGATCCAAACAATATCAACAAAGTGCCAGTACAATCCACAGCATTCAACATCTAGAGCGTCCGCAACACTCATTTTTCCAGTAAAAGAATATACTAACCAGCCAAGCAACCAAAAAACTCCAATTGCTACGTGGGTACCATGAGTTCCGGTCAATACATAGAAAGTCGAACCAAAAACATGCGGTTCACCGCGATAGGTTGAGAGTGTCAGTTCATTACCCGGCATGTGAACAAAGTGGGTGAATTCGTAAACCTGGCAGGCTAAGAAAATGGCCCCGAAAACAATCGTTCCAAAAAGCATCCAGCGGGTACTTTTCAAATTACCTTTGTGAATCGCAGATACAGCAAGTGCCATGAACAATGAACTTGCCAATAAGATAAAAGTACTAAATGAGGTTAACTCGATATCGAAAACATCTCTAATATCAAGATAGTTACTCCCTACGGTCGCAGAGATTTTCCGATAAATGAGGTGGGTGGAAATTAAGGTGCCGAAAAACATGCAATCGGACCCAAGGAAAGCCCACATTAGGACCTTTTTGTTGGGAATCCCCGTGCTGGTTTCCGGTTCGTGATGTTCGATCGTGTGGGCTGCTGCTTCGCTCATGGCAAATATCAAAGGTTAAATGATTACTCTTCGCTTTCTTTGGGGAAAAGATGATATCCACCAGGACCTTCTACAGACCAAAGAATGATTCCAAGAATGAAAACAACGCCACCACCAATGGCAACGGTGTAATCCCTAGCAATTTCACCTGAAGCATCGATTGATTGATGAAACAACATACCTAGTACCAAGACAAAAAGACCAATTGCAGTAATCAGGGGACACCACGAACGATCTGGCATATGAACTCCGTGATCGTCGAGAGGTTCCTTTTCAGAATGCTTTTCTTTTGGTCCGTAGTTATTTTCCCACGCTTGATCTCTCGACTTAATCAGTGGAGTCCTAGAGAAATTGTACTCTTTTACGGGAGAGGAGAGAGTCCACTCTAAAGTCCGGGCATCCCAAGGGTTTTTGCCGGCTGGTTTTAACTTTTTACTAAAAAATGAGTGAATAAATTGAAAGACTCCAATTGCTATACCAACACCAAGAACAAATGCACCAATGGTAGCAATTTGATTCCAAGTTTCAAAACCATGTCCCTCATTGTAGCTGTGTGTTCTTCGAGGTTGGCCAATCATCCCAAGATAGTGCATCGGGAAGAATGTTACATTGAAACCAATAAACATTAATGTGAAAACAAGCTTACCCAATTTTTCGCTCATCAATCGACCGGTCATCTTGGGTAACCAGAAATAAAATCCGGCGAATAGCCCAAACAAAGCTCCGCCAATCAAGACATAATGGAAGTGAGCAACCACGAAATATGAATCCTGGTGCTGAGCATCAATCGGAACGGAAGAGTGCATAATCCCGGTAAATCCTCCGATCATGAACATTGTAATGAAACCGAGGGCAAAAAGCATCGGGGTATCAAACCGAATCCTTCCGCCCCACATCGTACCAATCCAATTGAATATTTTAACTCCGGTTGGAATGGCGATCAGCATGGTAAGTATCGAGAACGCTGAGGTTGCCACAACTCCCATTCCGGTGGTGAACATGTGGTGACTCCAAACTGCAAACCCCATGAAACCAATGATAGCACCGGAGAAAATAATTAATCCATAACCAAACAGAGGTTTACGGGAAAAAACTGGAATTACTTCAGATACGATACCCATTGCAGGGAGAATCAGAATGTAAACTTCCGGATGACCGAAAATCCAAAATAGGTGTTGCCAGAGGTGGGGTTTCCCTCCTTCGAGGAAATCGAAGAAATTCGTTCCGTAGGTTCGGTCAAACATCAATTCTGCTAGAGCGATCGTGATGGCTGGAAAGGCAAGAATGATCAAGAAACTAACAATCAAGGTCATCCATGTAAAGACAGGTAGACGCATCATGGTCATACCTGGAGCACGCATGTTAATGATCGTGGTAATGAAATTAAAAGATGCAAGTAGCGATGCAATTCCTAGAATCTGCAGAGAAAAGACCCAAAAGTCAGGCCCCATATCTCCAATAACCTCCGCAAATCGGGTATCGGTAAGTGGAGCATAACCAAACCATCCAATTGCCGGAGAACCACCGGTAAAGAACCAACTCAAATTTAAGGTGATCCCACCTGCGATGAAACACCAAAGACTCAAGGTGTTCATCCTGGGAAAGGCCACATCCCTAGCTCCAATCTGTAAAGGCATGATGAAGTTGAAAAATGCAGCACTTAGAGGCATAATTACCAAAAACACCATAGTGGTGCCATGCATGGTGAACATCTGGTTGTATTCACGATTGCTAAGAACATCCATATTGTGACTCCACAATTGAGAACGGATTAATAGGGCTTCTAATCCTCCCAACAACAGGAAGAAGAGGGCAGTAAGTCCGTACAAGAGTCCAATTTTTTTGTGATCAATGGTGGTCAGCCAGTCAATAATACCAGAGGTGTGCTGACCAGGTCGGGGAAAGACTTTGCTTTCCACCTTGGTACTTGTATCAGGGGAAACGTAATCGATGGATTCTGTAGCCATTATAGTAGTGGGTTGGAATTTAAATTTGTCCGAGAAGGTACTCAACCAATTGATTTACTTTTACATCATCGTCTTCAAGTTGGCGAAGTGGATGGTTGTCGTCGACACCCTCTCCATTCCACATGAGATTTCCATATTTTATCTCATCGGAATTTCTTAACCAGTCAGCGAGGCTTTGCTCGTCATTTCTCATCCATCCGGCCGCCAACGAAGTGCGCAAGCCAAACAGGGTGAGGTTGGGACCCTTCGCACCAATACCAGTTCGGTTGACAGCGTGACATTGGACACATTGGAGGGAAGAGAAAAGTTGCTTTCCAATTTCATAGTCATCGGAATGCGCTTTTTTCCATGACTTTTCGGAAAGATTCGGAGCCTCACCCTTGGCGATTTTCTTGGTAGAGCGGTACTCTCTTACAGTATTTTCACCCAAAGATTTATCAGCAAAGGTTACGATAGAGCCCTTGTTGTATTCGAGCTCAGGGTTGTAGGCAACGGGTTGTAAATTCGGATTTTGAGAATTTTGGAATCTGTTAACCCATGCGTCGAAATCCTCATCCGTTTGAGCTAAAGCCCTAAAGGACATGTATGCATGGGAGTTTCCGCAGTATTCAGCACACTGACCGTAAAAAAGACCGCCCACTGGTTCAAATTCATCGGTAAATTTTTGTTTGGCAAAAACGACTTGTCTCATCTTCCCATCAAAAACAGAAGGCATGGCTTCTTCAGTTGGTTTTCCAGAAAGTATTTTTTCCTGGTCAGCAATAAACCAGAGAAAATTTTCCTGACCTGGCATCAGATCCATTTTTCCCGCTAGTTTTGGAACCCAAAAACTATGGATTACATCTTCGGTTCTTAGATTAATCCGGACAGCCTTGCTTGCAGGAAATACCAATTCATTTGCGGTAACGATTCCAAACTGAGGATATTCGAAAACCCAGAAAAAACGTTTGCCAGTCACATTTACAGTGATCGCTCCTTCAATCTGACTGCGATCAAGATTAAGCTTCTTAAGAGTTTGTTCATCATTCGCATCCGGTACTCGGTTCATCAAAACGACGCCTTGAAGAGTTGGAATAGCCAAAATAACCAAAATAATCGCTGAAGCAACTATGAGAGAGACTTCAATTAAGCTGTTACCATGAGATTGAGGTGGAACTTCCATTGCCTCTTCCTTGGTTTTCGCACGATACTTCCAAAGTACATATAGTAAGCATCCACCAACTGCACAAAAAAGAAAAATGGTAATCCAAACTGAGAGCATGAAAATATCGTATTGGTTTTGAGAAACCAATCCTTTTGGGTCGAGGGCGGATTGTTTATGGTCGATGCGCGAGCACCCAAAAAGAAAAAGAAAAAAGTAAGCCGCTGCGAAAAGGCGAAAGATGGGATGAAGAATTCTTCTCATAATAAGAGGGGGCGATATTTGAATTATAAATAGCGGTCAATAACGAGTGCGGAAAGAAGGAGAGGTAGATAAATGATGGTTACAAAGAAGAGTTTCTTGGAGTAAAAATCCCGGTTGGAGGAAAGAAAAAACCGGACGGCTGGAAGAAAAAGATAAAGAGAGAGAAAAATTGCGGAGATCAAATAAAAGCTACCTGGCTTTGATTGATTAAGTTCGAAAAAATAAGGACAAAACACCAAAAAGGTTAAGAGTATGGTGTAGACTAGACTCTTTAGAGATAAGGACCGTCCGTGTTCATCCCCCATCTTGTGTAATTGAAAACCGCCTTTGCTGTAGTCAGATCGATGATTCCAAGCGATTGCCATGAAGTGTGGAAGTTGCCAAGCGAACAAAATACCAAACAAAATCCATCCGTAGGTTGTCGGCTGATTGGCAGCGGCTACCCATCCAACAAGCGGAGGTAGTGCACCTGAAACTGCTCCAATCTCAATTGCCCAAGAAGTTTTCTTCTTTAAAGGCGTGTAAAGCATCAGATAAATCAAAATGGTAGCGAAGGTAAGAATGGCGGCCCATTGATTGGTTCCAAAAGTTAAGATAAGTAAACCAAAAATACAAAGTAGAGTGCCGAAGAACAAAGCTGTACCGGGAGTAACTAAGTTAGCGGGAATTGGACGGTTGCGAGTTCTTGCCATCAGAGCATCTTCTTTTCGTTCCATCCATTGGTTTAGAACTGCCGCACCACCAGCTGAGAAGGCAGTGCCAAGAGTCAGACAAATAAAAATAGAAAAATCGCTGCGAAACGGATCATGAACTAGATAACCCAATGAAGCAGTAAAGACCGAAAGCAAACTGAGTCTTGGCTTCGTGAGTTCGTATAAACCGTTAAAGGAAACGCCAGTGGAAGTACCACAGGCTGGGTCGACTTTGGCTGCTATGTCTTTTCCGATGTTCACAGGGTTTGGTAGTATCAATCATTAAAATGTATTTTGACTGCGAGGCAAGCAAGGTGAAATAAAACTTATAAGAGATTGAAAGCTGAGCTAATGACCTATGGAAGTGTTCTTTAAAGTGCCGAAATTATCAGTTAAAAGAAATAAGAGTCTGTAATAAAGGAAAAGCGATCATTTCAAAGCAGAAGTGGCGTTTTTTAAATCTAATTGATTGTTTGAATTCCGCGAATAGAATAGTGATTATTGATGAAATGGAATTCCAAACTTAACCGAGTCATATTTGTTTCGACAGTAACGATTTTAACATCCTGTGCGGACAGGCCGGGAATGGATGTAAAAGGACTTTTATCCGA
>MDSZ01248311.1_pt1 | contig 14218 bp, 9 predicted proteins | sample 811201 | NCBI WGS metagenome assembly MDSZ01 (sample SAMN05326647, study PRJNA326480) | marine metagenome | isolation source: seawater | place: Indian Ocean: North | collected 2010
AAATCTGCCTCAGAGCCAATAGGTATATGCAATACCGCAGGTTTTGCCTCTAATCTTTCTATGATTGATTGGACATCAAAATCAAAGTCAGCACCAGTTCTATCTAGTTTGTTTACAAAACAAATTCTTGGAACGTTGTACTTGTCAGCCTGTCTCCAAACAGTTTCTGACTGGGGTTCAACACCTGCAACACCATCGAAAACTGCGACTGCCCCATCAAGTACTCTTAAAGATCTTTCGACTTCAACTGTGAAGTCAACGTGGCCAGGTGTATCAATAATATTAATTGTATGTTTGTTCCAACTACAAGTTGTTGCAGCTGAGGTTATTGTTATTCCTCTTTCTTGTTCTTGTTCCATCCAGTCCATTGTCGCAGCACCATCATGAACTTCGCCAATTTTGTGAGATTTACCAGTGTAATATAAAATTCTTTCAGTAGTAGTAGTTTTGCCAGCATCAATATGTGCCATTATGCCAATATTTCTATATTTATCTAAAGAATGTGATCTAGACATAAATTACCATCTAAAATGAGAGAAGGCTCTATTTGCCTCTGCCATTTTATGAGTCTCTTCTCTTTTTTTAACTGAATTACCTTTGTTGCTAAATGCATCTATTATCTCGTTTGCAACTCTTTCTCTCATTGTTTTTTCGTTTCTTTTATTTGCTGATTCTACTATCCACTTCATAGCTAGTGCTTGAGCTCTTTTTGGTCTTACTTCCATTGGTACCTGATATGTAGCACCTCCAACTCTTCTCGACCTAACTTCTAATGAAGGTTTAACGTTATTTAAAGCTTCATGAAAAAAATCAATTGGACTTTTTTCAGTTTTTTTAGAAACAATGTCAAAAGCTCCATAAACAATTCTTTCAGAGACTGATTTTTTTCCATCAATCATTATTCTGTTCATAAATTTTGCAAGAACTATATCTTTATATTTATGGTCTGGAAGTATAGTTCTTTTTTCTGCTGCTCTTCTTCTAGACATAATTCTCTATTTTGGTTTCTTTGCGCCGTAAAGTGAACGTCTTTGTTTTCGAGTACTTACACCTTGAGTATCAAGTGTGCCTCTCAATATATGGTATCTAACACCTGGTAGATCTTTGACCCTACCACCTCTGATTAATACTACAGAATGTTCTTGAAGATTGTGGCCCTCACCAGGAATGTAAGCTGAAACTTCTTGACCATTAGTTAACTTTACTCTTGCAACTTTTCTAAGGGCTGAGTTAGGTTTTTTTGGAGTAGTTGTATATACTCTTGTACACACACCTCTTTTTTGAGGACAAGAAGTTAGAGCGGGAACCTTATTTCTTTTATTTACAGTTTTCCTACCCTGTCTTACAAGTTGGTTTATAGTCGGCATAAATCCCTTCTGTTAAGTGTTTGAACCTAGTTCACGACCTTTAACAATCGTAGCGGGTCTTTATTAACAGATATGGATAAAGTCAAGGATTTATCTACATTTATTCAGAGATTTCTTGATTTTCTTCAAGAGTTTTTCTTTGAGCTAATGCCTCGTTATCACGAGATGCGGCTAATTTTTCATATTCAGTAGTCATTCTTCCTGTTCCTGCAGGAATTAAACGCCCAACTATCACATTTTCCTTAAGCCCATTAAGAGTGTCTGTTTTGCCTAACGTTGCTGCATCTGTAAGAACTTTTGTTGTTTCCTGAAAAGAAGCAGCAGAAATAAATGAGTCAGTTTGTAAACTAGCTTTTGTTATACCAAGCAAAACTGGCTCAAAATCAATCAATTTTTTGTCACTTTCTTTCAAAGCCTTGTTTAATCTAACAAGCTCTCTTTTTTGAATTTGTTCACCACTTATTAAGTTTGAGTCACCAGGATCTTTGACCAACACTTTTTGTAACATTTGTCTGGCAATGGTTTCGATGTGTTTATCATTAATATAAACTCCTTGGAGTTTATAAACAGATTGCACTTCACGGACAAGATATCTTGCCAATTCCTCTACACCAAGAATTCTTAAGATATCATGAGGAACAGGTGTACCTTCTACCAAAATATCTCCTTTTTTGACATAATCACCCTCTTGTACATTTAAATATTTTGATCTTGGTATAAGTATTTCAAAGGTATTATTTTCATCAATGCTTGTGATGACAACTCTTCTTTTGTTTTTAAAGTCCTTACCAAATGAAATTTTTCCATCAATTTCACACATAATTGCGGGATCTTTTGGTTTACGTGCTTCAAATAATTCAGCAACTCGTGGAAGTCCTCCTGTAATATCTTTTGTTTTAGAAGACTCTTTTGGTATTCTTGCAAGCACTTGACCAGCAAATACTTCTTGTCCATCTTCAATACTTAATATTGTATCTATTGACATTGGATAATTAGTAATATTTTCAATTTTATCATCATCATTATTTTCCAAATTATCTAAAATGTTTATAGCCGGTTTAAAGTTTTTACTTTTCTGATTTTGACTCCAATCAATTACAACTTTGCTTCCAATACCTGTTGTATCATCAACAGCTTCTCTAAAAGAGATTCCTTGTTTTAAATCAATGTATTTAGCGAAACCATTTTTTTCAGATATAATTGGTAAAGTATAAGGGTCCCATTCTGCTAATATTTGGTTTGCTTTCACTTCATCACCATCGCTAAATAAAAGTCTAGAACCAAACGGAATATTAGAAGAAAATTTTTCATCTTTTTCATCAAATATTTTGATTTTAGCATTTCTGCTTAAAACAATATTATTGTTAAATTTATCTTTTATCGATTTTACATTTTCTAACTTAACAATACCTTTTACAGGAGCAATTGAAGATGATTGTTCAACTGAAGAACTTGCTGCACCTCCAATGTGGAAGGTTCTCATAGTAAGCTGAGTTCCTGGTTCACCTATTGATTGCGCAGCTATGATACCGACTGCTTCACCAATGTTTACTGAAGTTCCTCTAGCTAAATCTCTACCATAGCACTTTGAACAAATTCCATCCTCAGTTTCACAAGTTAAAACCGATCTGATTTTTAGACTTCTTATTGAATTTTTAGCCAAATATTCTAGATGCTTTTCTTCAATTATTTCTCCAGCTTCTACAATAACATTGTTGTTTTCATCAATAATACTTTCAACAGGCGTTCTACCCAAAACTCTCTCAGTTAAACTTGAAGTAATATTTCCGGACTCTACAATTTCTTCAACCATTACACCGTTTTTGGTTTTACAATCTTCTTCCCTAATGACCGCATCTTGAGCAACATCTACGAGCCTTCTTGTCAAATAACCACTACTTGCAGTTTTGAGTGCTGTGTCAGCAAGACCTTTTCTTGCACCATGCGTTGATGTAAAATATTCTAAAACTGATAAGCCTTCTTTAAAATTTGATTTTATTGGGTTTTCGATAATTTCACCTGATGGCTTTGCCATTAAACCTCTCATCCCAGATAGTTGTTTTAGCTGAGCAGCAGACCCTCTAGCACCAGAATGCGCCATCATATAAACTGAATTAATTGGTTTATCATCTTGAGGATTAGAAATAACATCCAACATTTTATCAGCAACTTTATTTGTACATTGTGACCATGCATCAATGACTTTGTTATATTTTTCACCTTGAGTAATCAAACCATCTTGATATTGACTTTCGTATTCTTGAACTTTCTTTTGAGTTTCATCAAGAAGAGTTTGTTTTTCTGAAGGAATAATTAAATCATCTTTTCCAAATGAAATACCCGCAATAGCTGCATATTTAAATCCTAGCTGCATTATATGATCTGCGAATAAAACAGTCTCTTTTTGACCACAGAATCTATACACAGAGTCAATAATATTACTTACTTCTTTTTTTGTTAGAACTTTATTTATTGAGTCAAAATTAATATTTTTATTTTTTGGTAAGGTATCTGCTAAAAGCATTCTTCCTGGTGTTGTTTCAACTTTACTAAATGTACCGTCAAAATTTTCAACTCTTGTTACAATTTTAGTATGTAATGTAATATCATTATTTTCAAGTGACTTAATGATTTCATTAAGGTTTACGAAAGTTTTACCTTCACCTTTTTGATTTGTTCTTAATATAGATAAATAATAAATACCTAAAACTATGTCTTGAGATGGAACTATAATAGGTTTTCCACTTGAAGGTGATAAGATATTATTAGTCGACATCATTAATACTCTAGCTTCGAGCTGAGATTCTAAACTTAAAGGAACGTGCACTGCCATTTGATCACCATCAAAATCCGCATTAAATGCTGTACAAACAAGTGGATGTAATTGAATTGATTTTCCTTCTATTAAAATAGGTTCAAAGGCCTGAATACCTAATCTATGTAATGTTGGCGCTCTATTAAGTAGAATTGGATGCTCTCTTATTACTTCTTCAAGAATATCCCAAACTCTTGGATCTTCTTTTTCAACAAGTTTTTTAGCTGCTTTAATTGTATTTGCCCATCCATAAATGTCGAGTTTATGAAAAATGAATGGTTTAAATAATTCTAAAGCCATTTTTTTTGGAATTCCGCATTGATGGAGTTTTAAATTTGGACCTACAACAATCACTGATCTTCCAGAGTAATCAACTCGCTTGCCAAGAAGGTTTTGTCTAAACCTTCCTTGTTTACCCTTTAACATATCGGATAATGATTTAAGTGGTCTTTTGTTTGTAGATGTAATTACTCTACCTCTTCTTCCATTATCAAAGAGAGCATCAACAGACTCCTGTAACATTCTTTTTTCATTTCTAATTATTATATCTGGAGCTCTTAAGTCTATAAGTCTTTTAAGTCTATTATTCCTATTTATTACCCTTCTATAAAGATCATTTAAATCACTCGTTGCAAATCTTCCACCATCCAGTGGTACTAGAGGTCTTAACTCCGGAGGTATTACAGGTAGAACTCTCAGGATCATCCATTCTGGTTTATTCTTCGATATAATAAAAGATTCTACCAGCTTGAGTCTTTTAGTTAATTTAGTTTTTTTAAGTTCTGATTTTGTTTCAGTTAGATCAATTTTTATCTGCTTAAATTCATTTTCAAGATCTATGTTAAGCAACATTTGTTCGATAGCTTCAGCACCTATGGCAGCACTAAATGAGTCCTCACCATATTCATCTTGATAATCTATGTATTGTTCTTCTGAAATTATTTCACCTTTTTTTAAATCAGTTAGACCGGGCTCAACAACAATGAATTGTTCAAAATAAAGAACTTTTTCAAGATTTTTTATTGTCATATCTAAAAGAGTAGCAATTCTACTCGGTAATGACTTCATAAACCAGATGTGTGAAACTGGAGCTGCCAATTCTATATGACCCATTCTATCTCTTCTAACTTTTGATAGAGTAACCTCAACGCCACATTTTTCACAAATAATACCCCTAAACTTCATACGTTTGTATTTACCACACAAACATTCGTAGTCTTTTACTGGACCAAAAATTCTAGAACAAAATAGTCCGTCTTTTTCTGGTTTAAATGTTCTATAATTAATAGTTTCGGGTTTTTTTATTTCTCCAAAAGACCACGATCTAATATCTTCTGGACTAGCAATTGCAATTTTTAAACTATTAAAATTTTGAATACCAAGGTTTTGATTAAATATATTTACTAATTCTTTATTCATTTTTACCCAATAAGTTAGTTGTTTCATTATTATTTTTAGGATTTTCTTTAAATTCTAAATTTAACCCTAATGATCTTAATTCTTTAACCATTACATTGAATGACTCAGGTGTGCCTGATTCAAAGTTGTTGTCTCCCTTAACAATAGATTCATATACTTTTGTTCTACCAGCAACATCATCAGATTTGATAGTTAGTATCTCTTGGAGAGTGTAAGCAGCTCCATATGCCTCTAAAGCCCAAACCTCCATTTCACCAAACCTTTGACCACCAAATTGTGCTTTTCCGCCAAGAGGTTGTTGCGTAACTAGACTGTATGGTCCAATTGATCTAGCATGTATTTTTTCATCAACAAGATGGTGTAGTTTTAACATATACATATAGCCTACAGTTACTGGTCTTTCAAATTTTTTACCTGTAATACCGTCGTAAAGTATTTCCTGACCTGAACTTGATACCCCAGATTTTTTTAATAATTCTGAAATATCTTTTTCTTTAGCACCATCAAAAACTGGTGTTGCAAAAGGAATACCATCTTTTAAATTATTGGATAATTCTAGTATTTCATCATCATTCATTTTTTCTATAATTTTTTTATGACTTTGAAGATCATATATTTCTAATAATTTTTCTTTTAATCCTTTTGTCTGACCCTCCAATTGCATTTTTGAAATCATATGTTTAACTTGTTTTCCAAATGATGCAGATGCCCATCCTAAATGTGTTTCTAAAATCTGACCAATATTCATTCTACTTGGAACACCTAATGGATTTAAAACTATATCAACAGGTGTGCCATCTTCAAGATATGGCATATCTTCTACAGGACAAATTTTTGAAATAACTCCTTTGTTACCATGTCTTCCTGCCATCTTATCACCTGGTTGAAGTTTTCTTTTTACAGCTATAAAAACCTTAATTAATTTTAAAACACCCGGAAGTAATTCATCGCCACTTTGTATTTTGTCGATTTTATTCTCAAATTTTTGATTAATGTTGCCTAACTGATTTTCATAGTTTTTTACTAGAGAATCTATTTGGTCAGTTGCATTATCCTCACTAATGTTAATTTTCAAAAGATCATTGAGACTTAGAGACTCTAACTGATTATATGTAAGGTTAGTATTTTTTTCAAAATTTTGATTACCTGATACATATTTTTTACCTACTAAAATCTCCTTTAAATGATTTCCAAAACTTTTTTCCAAGATGTTAAGCTCATCATCTCTATCTTTAGCTATTATTTCTATCTGATTGTTTTCAATGCTAATAGCCCTTTCATCTTTTTCAATGCCTCTTCTAGAAAATACTCTTATTTCAACAACAGTCCCTTTAACTCCAGGAGGAACTCGTAAGCTCGTATCTTTAACATCAGCTGCTTTTTCTCCAAAAATTGCTCTAAGCAGTTTTTCCTCTGGTGTCATAGGTGACTCGCCCTTAGGTGTCACTTTACCTACAAGAATATCTCCAGATGTTACTTCAGCTCCAATATATACTATACCTGTTTCATCCAAATTAATGAGCATTTCTTCACTTGCATTTGGTATATCTCTTGTTATTTCTTCAGGACCTAACTTAGTATCTCTGGACATTACTTCAAATTCTTCAACATGAATGGAAGTAAACACATCATCTTGAACAACTTTTTCAGAAATCAATATTGAGTCTTCAAAATTATAACCATTCCAAGGCATAAATGCTGCTAGGACATTTCTTCCTAGAGCCAGTTCTCCTAAATCTGTAGCAGGACCGTCTGCAATTACCTGATTTCTCAATACTTTATCACCAACATTTACCAATGGTCTTTGACTAATACAAGTATTTTGGTTTGATCTTTGAAATTTTAATAAATTATAAATATCAATCTTATTTAAAGAATTATCAGACTTATCTGTAACTCTAATAACTATTCTATTAGCATCAAGTTGGTCAACTATCCCTTCACGTTTTGCGACTACCGTTGATCCACTGTCTTTAGCTACAGTATATTCCATTCCAGTACCTACTAGAGGTGCTTTTGGTTTGATTAATGGTACTGCCTGTCTCATCATATTAGATCCCATTAATGCTCTGTTAGCATCATCATTTTCTAAAAAAGGAATTAATGAAGATGCTACTGAAACAAGCTGTTGTGGTGATACATCCATTAAGTCAATTGCATCAACTTCAGTGTTAATAAATTCACCATTTTTTCTACAGCTGACAATGTCATTTAGAAATTTTCCTTTACTATCTAAGTCTGCGTTTGCCTGAGCTATTACAAAATCTTCCTCATCAATTGCACTTAAATAAACTACTTTATCAGTAACTTTTCCATTATTTACTATCCTGTATGGAGTTTCAATAAAACCATATTGATTTATTCTAGAATAAGACGCTAAACTATTAATTAGACCAATGTTTGCTCCTTCAGGTGTTTCTATTGGACATATTCTGCCATAATGAGTTTGATGTACATCTCTAACCTCAAAACCAGCTCTCTCTCTGTTTAAACCTCCGGGTCCTAATGCTGATACTCTTCTCTTATGAGTAATTTCACTTAATGGATTTGTTTGGTCCATAAACTGACTTAATTGACTTAATCCAAAAAACTCTTTTATTGATGCAACTACAGGTTTAGCATTAACAATATCTTGCGGCATTATATTATCTACTTCAAGAGAGCTTAATCTTTCTTTAATTGCTCTATCCATTTTTAAAAGACCTATCCTATATTGGTTTTCTAAAAGTTCTCCTACTGATCTTACCCTTCTGTTTGCAAGATGATCAATATCATCTATTTCTCCTTTACCATCGATTAGATTGTGCATATGTTTAACAACATCAATAATATCGCTCTTATCAATTATTCGTTGATCTATTGAAGTAGTTTTTTTGAATTTAGAATTAATTTTTAGTCTCCCAACTGCCGAGAGGTCATACCTATCTTGGTTAAAAAACAAATTATTAAATAATGTTTCTGCTGTTTCAATTGTAGGTGGTTCCCCTGGTCTTAAAATTTTAAAGACTTCAAATAACGCTTCTTCCCTTGACCTTGCTTTATCAAGTTGTAATGTGCTTCTAATGTAAGAACCAATCTCTATATTATCTACTTTTAATATATCAATTTTACTAATTTTATTGTGTTCAATAAATTCTAAAAACGCTTCATCAATTTCAAATCCTGCTTCATAATATATTTTACCAGATTTATCATCAATAATGTCAGAGGCTAAATAGTGGCCTAACAAAGAGAGATTTTCAACTGCAAGATTGGAGTAGTTTTTTTTCTTTATATCATTAATAATTTTCTGATTAACTTTTGTTCCTTTAGAAACCAAAATTTTACCATTTTTAGGATCTAAAAGATCGTGATTTAAAATCTTGGCTTTGTAGAAAGTTAAATCTTCTTTAAATTGCCATCCAAAATCATTTTTTTTATAAAGAATATTATCATAAAATAATCCTAAAATTTCTTCATTAGTCATACCTAAGATTTTTTTTGGATCAGGTTCAATTTTTTTATTTTCGCATTCCTTAATGTAATTTTCTGACATTTCATTAAGAAGACATTTTAAAAGAGTAGTAACTGGAAATTTTCGCTTTCTATCTATTCGTGCATGAATGTTATTTTTTGCATCATGCTCAAAGTCAAGCCATGATCCTCTATAGGGAATAATTCTTGCATTAAATAAATATTTTCCACTTGTATGAGTTTTACCAAAATCATGATCGAAGAAAACACCCGGGGATCTATGCATCTGGCTAACAACAACTCTTTCAGTACCATTTACTACGAAAGTTGCATTTTTTGTCATCAATGGAATGTCACCCATATAAACTTCTTGTTCTTTAATATCCCTAACTGATTTGGTACCCGCAATCTCATCTATATCCCAAATAATGAGTCTAAAATTAACTAATAGTGGGGCTCCGTAAGTCATACCTCTTTGGGAACATTCTTCAACATCATACTTAGGTACACCTAAATCATAACTTACATAATCAACTGTCGCTCTTTCGGTATAATCATGAATTGGAAAAACTGATTTAAAAACAGCATGTAATCCAGAATTATCTCTTTTCTCAGGCTCAATCTTTAATTGTAGAAAACTATCATATGATCTTTTTTGAACTTCTACTAAGTTAGGTAAGGAGGTTACTAGTGGAATTTTACCGAAAGACCTTCTAATTTTTTTATTATTTACAAAATCAAGACTCATTACAACCCTTTATTTTTTTTAGGCTTTTGATACTAATCAAAAGCCTAAAGATTATTTTAATTCTACTTTAGCTCCAGCACCTTCTAGTGCTTTTTTCATTGCTTCAGCATCTTCTTTTTTAACACCTTGCTTTAGAGGTTTTGGTGCTCCCTCAACAAGATCTTTTGCTTCTTTAAGGCCAAGACCAGTAATTGTTCTTACCTCCTTAATAACCGCAATTTTGTTTGAACCTGCTTCAGCTAAAACTACATCAAATTCAGACTTTTCTTCTGCTGGTGCATCACCAGATCCTGCAGTTTGTGCAGCGACTGCTGCTACAGGCGCAGCTGCAGACACTCCCCATTTTTCCTCAAGCATTTTGCTCAATTCAGCAGCTTCAAGAACAGTTAGTGAAGATAAATCATCAACTATTTTATTTAAATCAGCCATATTTCTTTACTCCTTATTAAACCTAGTTCGACTCTTCAGAATTACTACTACCTTGAGTACTTATTAACCTAGCTAATTGTGCTCCAGGCTCAGATGCAATTGATGCAATTTTTTGAGCAGGAGCTATAATTAAGCCAATAATTTTACCTCTCAATTCATCAATTGATGGCAAAGTTGCAAGAAAATTAATTTTATCTTTATCAATTTTCTCACCATTATACCCTCCTCCAATAATTTTAAAATTTTCATATTTTTTTTCAAAACTAACGGAGACTTTTGCAGGTGCAATAGGATCAGATGAAAAAGAGACAGCTGTTGGTCCATTAAATAGATCAGCCATATCTTTAAATTGAGTATCAGCAATAGCAAGTTTTGTGAGTCTGTTCTTAGTAACCTTAAACTTTGCACCATTTTCTCTCATTTCTTTTCTTAGTTTTTCAGTTTCATTAACTGTTAAACCAGAATAATGAGCAACTATAATTGATGATGAATTTATAAATTCATCTTTCAAGTTAGCTACAAAATCTTTTTTATCAGAACGTTTCACATTAACCTCGGTTTTATTAGGTTTCACAACCTAATGTTAGCTATGATTAATTTGCTCATCAAATTAATCTAAAGCCTGTCAAGAAGTAAATCTATGACTTACTTCGGTCTATGCAGGGAATTAAGCTCAAGCTCCTGCAGTCTTTGACAGGTGATGGCTTTAAACCATCTGTAAACCAGAGTTAACGAAGACTAGCAACATTAACTTCAAGTCCACAACCCATAGTTGAAGCTATGGTAACCTTTTTAATAAAAGAGCCCTTAACGCTATCGGGTTTACTTTTTATAATAGCTTTAAAGAATGCTTTTAAATTTTGTTCTAATTTTTCTTCACTAAAACTTAATTTACCTATACCAGCATGAACAATACCGGACTTATCGTTTTTATATTTAACTTGACCTGCTTTTGCATTTTTAACAGCATTACTTATGTCTTTAGTTACAGATCCAAGCTTGGGATTTGGCATTAACCCTTTAGGTCCTAATATTTTAGCTACTTTACCTAATGATGACATCTGATCAGGAGAAGCTATTAGTAGATCAAAATTTAAGTTTCCATTTGAAATATCATCAATTAAATCTTTTTCACCAACGATATCAGCGCCACTTTCCTTTGCATCATTGTGATTTTCTGATGAAGTTAGAACTGCTACAATAATATTTTTTCCAGTGCCATTAGGGAGGTTGGTTACTCCTTTTATATTTTGATCAGTTTTGTTTGAGTCTATATTTAATTTAACTGCGATATCTAATGTTTCATCAAACTTAACAAAAATTTTTTCCTTTAATATTTTAATTGCATCAACTGGTTCATATACCTTATTAAGGTCAGTGTTTTCTAAAACTTTTTTTCTATTTTTAGTTTTCTTCATTATTTTATAACTTCCATTCCCATTGAAACTGCAGAACCTTTAACCATATTAACAGCTCCTTGTAGATCAACTGCATTTAAGTCTTGCATTTTTTGTTTAGCTATATTTTCAATATCTGAAATTGAAACCTTACCTACAAGTGATCTTCCAGGGGTTGAATTTCCTTTTTTAATTTTTGCTGCTTTTTTGAGATAATAACTCACGGGTGGTAGCTTAGTAACAAATTCAAAACTCCTATCCTTGTATGCTGTAATAACAACTGGTATAGGCGCTCCTTTTTCAAGATCTTTTGTCTTATCGTTAAAAGCTTTACAAAAATCCATTATATTTAGACCTCTTTGACCTAAAGCTGGTCCAACTGGCGGTGAAGGGTTTGCTGAACCGGCAGGGATTTGAAGTTTTATATATCCTAATATTTCTTTAGCCATAAAATTATTAAACTTTCTCTACTTGTGAATAATCTAAATCTACAGGTGTAGATCTACCAAATATTGATACAGCAACACGAAGTCTAGCTTTATCTTCATCAATTTGTTCTACCTCACCATTAAATGATGCAAATGGTCCATCTATTACCTTAACTTGCTCACCAACATCATACATTATTGCAGGACGAGTCTTTTCAACACCATCAACTACTTGCTGAGATATTCTTTTAGCTTCTGCATTACTTATCGGAACTGGTTTACCTTTATTTCCTAAAAAACCACTCAACTTAGGTGTAGTCTTAATTATATGCCAAGTATCATCATTTAATTTCATTTTGATTAAAATGTAACCAGGAAATATTTTTCTTTCGGTATTAACTCTAACACCCCTTTTAACTTCAACAATATTTTGAGTTGGAACAGATATATCTTCAATATTATCAGATATGCCTAATTTTTCTGCTTGATCAACAATGCTGTCAGCTACTTTTTTTTCATATCCAGAATAAGCGTGCAAAACATACCAACGACTATCACTCATATCTAAAAGCCTGAACCAATCTGAATTATTTTTTTTATAGAGTAGGACCATACTTGGTCAGTTAATAAAAAAAATAGAGAAAATAATATTATTAATAGAATTACTATAGCTGAAGAAATAAATGTATCTCTCTTTTGAGGCCAAGTAACTTTTTGAAGTTCTTGCCTAACTTGCCTTACAAATAAGGCTGGTGATGTTTTTTTCTTTTCAATATTCATACAATCTCATTTTGGCAGGAGTGGCAGGACTTGAACCCGCAGCCCCCGGTTTTGGAGACCGGTGCTCTACCAGTTGAGCTACACTCCTTCATTGCGAGTAACTTAGCTTGCAGAGCGGTCTCTAAAACTATTCAATAATTTCAGCAACTACTCCAGCGCCAACAGTTCTTCCTCCCTCCCTAATTGCAAATTTTAAACCTTTATCCATTGCAATTGGTGAAAGAAGGGTAACCTCCATAGTAATGTTATCTCCAGGCATTACCATCTCAGTTCCTTCAGGTAACTTAATGGTACCTGTTACATCAGTTGTTCTGAAATAAAACTGTGGTCTATAATTTGAAAAGAAAGGTGTGTGTCTTCCACCTTCCTCTTTTTTCAAGACATAAGCCTCAGCTTTGAATTTTGTGTGAGGTTTTATTGATCCAGGAACAGCAAGTACTTGTCCTCTCTCAACTTCTTCTCTTTTTGTACCTCTTAGAAGGACTCCAACGTTATCTCCTGCTTCACCAGAGTCTAAGAGCTTTCTAAACATTTCAACACCCGTGCAAGTTGTTTTCTGAGCATCTCTAATTCCTAAGATCTCAATCTCTTCTCCAACTTTGATAATACCTTGTTCTATTCTACCAGTTACAACTGTACCTCTTCCAGATATGGAAAAGACGTCTTCAACTGGCATTAAGAATGGTTTATCTTTCGGTCTATCAGGTTGTGGAATGTGCTCATCAACAGCTTTCATTAGTTCCATAATTGAGTTTTTTCCAATTTCATCATCACGACCTTCAACAGCAGCAAGAGCAGATCCTTTAATGATTGGGGTAGTATCACCAGGAAATTCATATGATGTTAACAATTCTCTTACTTCCATTTCAACTAAGTCAATCAATTCTTTATCGTCTACTTGATCAACCTTATTCATGTAAACTACAAGCGCGGGTACACCTACCTGTCTTGCTAGAAGAATATGTTCTCTTGTTTGAGGCATAGGTCCATCAGCTGCATTAACAACCAGAATTGCACCATCCATTTGTGCAGCGCCAGTAATCATATTTTTAACGTAATCTGCATGGCCTGGACAATCTACGTGTGCGTAATGTCTATTATCTGTTTCGTATTCAACGTGCGCTGTTGAAATAGTAATTCCACGCTCTTTTTCTTCAGGCGCTTTATCGATTTGATCGTAAGCAGTAAATTCTGCTCCACCTTTTTCAGCTAAAACTTTTGTTATAGCTGCGGTTAATGTAGTTTTACCATGATCCACGTGTCCAACAGTGCCAATGTTGCAATGTGGTTTGTTTCTCTCGAATTTTGCTTTTGCCATTTTATTTACCCCAATAAATATTTTTGTTATGGAGCGGGTGAAGGGAATCGAACCCTCGTAGCCA
>MDSZ01038233.1_pt1 | contig 14215 bp, 9 predicted proteins | sample 811201 | NCBI WGS metagenome assembly MDSZ01 (sample SAMN05326647, study PRJNA326480) | marine metagenome | isolation source: seawater | place: Indian Ocean: North | collected 2010
GTAGATCACACGCTGGTCTTCCATCTTTTTCGCATTCTTGATGAAGTAGGTCGGCAAGACGGTCTCACCCATTTCCGCCAGATGAGACGTGTTGCTGGAATTGTAACCGCCAACCACCAGTAAGAGATTCATTTTTTCCTGCAGCAGACGTTGGAGGGCATCCTGTCGATCCTGGGTCGCACTGCAGATGGTATCAAAGAAACGAAAGTGTTCTGCCAGCTGCTCCCGCCCATATCGTTTTTCCATAGCAGCGCTCAATCGCTTCTGCACTTCCTCGGTCTCACCGCGAAGCATGGTGGTTTGGTTGGCAACACCAATGGTGACGAGATGCAGGTCTGGATCAAAACCATCAGAGTAGGCTCCCTTGAACCTTTCGAGGAACGATTCCTTGTCTCCACCTTGAAGGATATAGTCACAAATCAAATCCGTTTCTTCCAGAGTGAATGCTACAAGATAGTGACCCTTCGAGGCAGTAGCTTGTGAGCTCGTCGCCTTGGTTTCCTCATGCCAGGCCTTCCCATGAATAATACTTGTGACGCCATTGCCAGAGTATTGCTTGACTCGCTTCCAAACGCTCATGACATCGCCGCAGGTCGTGTCAACGATCACACAGCCTTTTGCCTTTATAGCGGAACGGGTATGCACTTCGGTACCAAAAGCTGGGATGATGACCACATCCTGATCGTTCAATCTTGAAAGTTCTTCATCGGTAGGTCGGCTTGACAAAGCCTCGATTCCCATGGCCTCGATTTGCTCGTTGACTTCTGGATTGTGGATAATTTCCCCCAGAAGGAAGATACGTTTGGGGAGCGCAAAGACTTTGCGCGCCGCATAGGCCAAATCGATGGCGCGCTCCACGCCGTAACAAAAACCAAATTGTTTGGCCAATCGAATGGTCAACTGTCCAGGAATATGGAGTCGGTTGCCGTTGGAGCGCATGTATTCCACCAACTGGCTGCGGTAGTGACTCACCACCTCCGCCTGCACTTCCTGCATGACATCCGGTCGGCGAAGATTTATTTTTCGATTTTGGGTAGCGGAGGACTGACTCATGCAGAGATCAATTTAACCCCCAGCTGCCGGGAAGGAAAGGGCAAATCAATATTCTCCTGATGACCCGACCTGCTGATTCAATCGATGGTAACGATCGACTTCTGGATGCTTGAGACGAAGCGTCGCCCCACTAGGCCAGGCAACCAACACTTCTTCCACCTCCGAGAGTTCACCCAGACCGAACAATAATTGATAAGGGGATTGGGTTCGGTATCCGTCTCCAGAAACCACTACCTGAGGAACCGTTTCCCCTGGCAAGCGGAGCTCGACAACACATCCCATGAACGATTCGGGACCTTGCCCCTCGTCAAGGCTCAAACCCAGCCAATGATGATCGGTTTCCAAAAAGTTCGGAAAAAGGTGCAATGCTTGACGCTCATCAGGCCATAGTTCAAACGAAATGACACATAAATCGGGCCTTCCGTTGAGGTCCAAATCCGCAGCAACCACATTGCGACAATCCTGGGAAAGTGCCAAACCAAAGAGATAGGCCACTTCCAACCACCCTTCCGCTCCCTGGTTCAGAAAGAAACGATTTCTCTCATGCCCCCCAAAAGATGCCCCTGCGCGCCTGAAGGAATCTTGTTTATCTTGAAAAAGCTGATCACGCCCCACATGGTCCTGCGAGTCTCCGATCCAGGCATCTTCACGCCAGAATTCGGATTCATAGTCGGCCACCGTGGGGCCAGTGATGTGTCCATTGACGACATAGAGATCCTGATCCCCATCCAGGTCCGCATCAAAGGCACTGCAACCCCACGACCATCCTGTACGATCCAAAGCCATGCCTGAAGTCCATTCAAACCCACCCTTACGATCGCCAAGAAACAAACGGTTTCCATGATTCATCCTCTGTATCCGTTGACGCATGGGTTCCGTGGCCACATTCCACATAGGGCAAGAAAGCATGCGATCGGCAGCTGGAGAATGCATTCCAATCATCCATAAATCCAGCAGACCATCCCGATTGAGATCCCGGATCAAATGCCCCATCCCAAACCCCTTCGAAACCCCCAGCCAGGGTAGGGTGCGATCCACAAACCGCCCAAACCCGTCGTTTTCATAAACATCCATTCCGGCAAAATCACTCACAACGACGAGATCAAGATCCCTGTCCCTGTCGAGATCCACCAGGGATCCACTATAGGTTCTCCTGAATGCTTTGGACGACAAACCAGAGGCGCTGGTTTGATCGGAGAAAACGCCTCGCCCATCATTGATCATCAAAAAAGCAGGATAACCATCATTGGCATCATCGAAAGGCGTTGGCATTTGACCTCCTTGATAAGGCACTTTGTATTGCCCCATCCACAAGTCGAGATCGCTATCGCCATCGATGTCACCCGCACTCAGAACGAATGGATTTTCAGCCAGATCATTGAAAATGGCCTGTTTACGGGGAGGAGAAGGGAATCCAGGTGTGCCATGGCCTTCAAAGAGAAAGAGTCCCTCTCCACTCATTGCCATGTAATCCATATGGGCATCGCCAGAAAATTCCGCGAAAAGACCGTGTTGCAAATTTCCGGGAAGGAAGGAAGACAAAGCCCCACGTCTGAAACGGCCTTGCCCCGCATTCCAGAAAATTTGGTTGACTCGGGAAAGAACCATCTCCGGCAACTGATCGCCATCCAGATCCACCACCTGTAGATTGGGTTCGAGCACCCGAGCTTCGACGGAAGGAGAGACATCGGCAGCCATGACATATTCAAAAGGAGTGATTCCTTCGCGTTCTACCCATTCCACCTGTTCCAAATAAACAGTCTCTGGTCTCAATGGCTCCTCATGCATGTTCCATCCCACGCGCAAGAAACCTCTGATGATGTAACGTTTCAGGCGCTTAGGAGATTTAGCGAAACATTCGAAGGCGATTTTGGACATGGGCCATCTGTCAGATGTGGCTGTTGAAAAAGCCACATGTCGCCACTGAGTGGCTTCAATTTGCCACTCTTCTTCCCGCCCTGTATGGAGCAATAGCTCCCAGTGACTTGCACCCTTCTCAACCTTAGGCTCCCCCATCCGCCTGATGTGAACCCCATGGTCTAGCACCCTGAAGGGCGACCATGATCCGTGATACCAGTTCTTTATCCCAACGGCCTGCAAAACAGCCCAGGGATCGGGTTGTTGATTCAGAGCATCCCAAAAACCTTCAATCGCGGCATGGATTGGCTCCAGTTTTTTTTCCCATTGAATGACCTCCGATGGGTAGCCGGCAGTGTCTGTAGCAGCTGCCAATGTGAGGTCCGCAGGGGCATCCACCCGGCTGAGTCTCTGGGAATCACGACATGCGGCGAGCATGCCCATGATGAGGATAAACCCATTCAGTTTGCCTAATGAGGCAAGGCAACCCACAAACGGCTTGATCCTGAATGGATGGAGGTTCATGATAAGAGCATTCCAACAAAGTGCCTGGCTCAAAAAAGGCCTTCCTGAGGTCAAACTTCGACTCGAGAAGGTCCCTTGGGCAAACGCACCCAAACCTTCCATCCTGGATTCACCATGTCTGACCGAATCAAAGACTACAAATTGATCCAAAGGTATCAAGTTGAAGACCTCGAAAAAGATGTCAAGGAGCACATACGAGCTGGGTATGAATTACTGGGTGCCCCGCACTTGACCACGGATCAAGAGAAGATCCTCTACACTCAGCCCATGATTCTTCGCGGAAACTTTTAGTCCAAGGATCCGGCTTGATGCTGGCAGATCTCTTGAGCATGATATGCCTATGGTCATGAATCACTCTCAAAACCGATGGTTCGCAGGGATAGCCATTACACTTTGCTTGTTAGCCAAGTTCCACTTAAGTGCCGAAATTGGGGTTGGAGCGAAACCAGCCTCAGGCTCCGACGTGCTCTTCGATGGCTCACGCGCTTCATTGGATGAAAAATGGACTTACTGGGAAGGCCCTCGATTTGCTTCCTCTCTCCCCATCAAGTGGAAAATTAGCAAGGATCCAGTGGACGCTGGCAACGCCATGATCACCTACGACCCGGCAGCCGCAGGAGGCGTTTACGGGGCCGCCGATATTGTCACGAAAAAGACTTACCGAGACTTTCGACTTCACGTTGAATTTCTCATTCCAGAGCCAGGAGGCAATAGTGGGGTCTACCTGCAGAACAGGTACGAAATTCAAGTACTCGACGGTGACAAGACCAAGCACGGCATGGCAGCAGTCATCAACGAAAGCGAGTCTCCTTATCATGCTTATCGTGGTCTCGGAAAGTGGAACGCATACGATATCACCTTTCGTGCCGCAAGATTCAAAAACGGTCAACGAGTGGAAAAAGCCATGCTGACAATGTATTTCAACGGAAAAAAGGTACATCAGAATTTCCCCATCAACAAAGTGTGGGGAGGCCCCAACTCCGGCATGGATGGTGGAAACAATGGAGGTCTGGGTATTACCGATCAACCCGGCGGACTGAAGTTGCAATGTGAAGGTCACGCCGTGCATTATCGCAACATCTGGATCAAGGACCTTGAACTTGAAGCGGCGCAAACCGATTTCGAGGAACCTATTCTGAACCCGGCGCCCTGATGTGCCAACTCAACTCAAACAACCCCACTCATGCAATCGAATGTCCAAGCCAATAAAAGGCACTGGAGCCCACTTTGGGGTGTCGAGGGTTTTGGGTATCTGATACTGACCCTGATAGGCGTCCCATGGTATTGGCCTGAAGACTCTTCTTTGTTGTTTGCCGGCATGCCTGCTTGGGTCTGGACATCGCTTTCAGCCTCTTTTCTTGCGTCCTCTTGGACGGCATGGATCATTCTCTGTAGGTGGCCTGAATCAGTGGATTAGTCTTACTATTTCTTAGGCCTAAGAAGCCATCATGGAAGCATCCGTTATCCCATTTGGTCCAGGGGGTTTGTCATTTCTTGGACTTTATTTTCTGATCCTGGTCGCCATTGGTTGGTATGGATCCAAGGCCCGGGAAAGTCACTCCCTCAAGGATTTCTACCTTGGAGGCAAAGGGATTGGCTGGTGGGTTCTGCTGCTCACACTTTTTGCCACACAGTATAGTGGCAATACGATGTTTGGATTCAGTGGCAAGGCCTACCGTGTGGGCTTTTCATGGATCACTTCCGTGCACTTCATGACGGCCATCATTGTTGGCTATCTGATTTACGCCCCCCGACTTCATCCTCTTGGAAAAACCCATGGTTTCATCACTCCCACCGATTACTTAAATCACCGCTTCCATCATCTGGGAATCAACCTCATCGCTCCATGCGTCATGATTCTTGCCTTGGGGAATTTTTTACTGGCTCAACTGATGGCCATGGGGCGCGCCCTGCAGGGCCTGACGACTCTTCCCGACAATCAGGCCTACATCATCGGAGTCATTCTGCTGGCGATCATCATGCTCATTTACGAGACCTTGGGCGGCTTTCGGGCTGTTGCCTGGACTGACGTAATTCAAGGGGTGATCCTCATCTTTGGTTTCGGTGCATTGGTCTATCTGATCTGGGCTCATTACGGAGGACTCACAGCAGCTACACAAACTCTTCTTGAATCTTCTGAAAACTCAACAAGGGAAAAAGTTTTACCCCCCAATAGCCTAGGCACTGTGAGATGGTTCAGCTACCTCGTTTTGTTTGGTCTTGGCGCATCTCTTTACCCGCAGGCGATTCAACGCATTTACGCCGCCAGAGACAGTCGCTCTTTGAGAACAAGTCTCGCAGCCATGGCCTTCCTGCCAATAGCCACTGCATGGGTTGCCGTCATGATTGGCATTACCGGAGCAGCCCACCATCCGAATTTGAGTGACATTCAGAGCGACCAAATACTCACCATCATTTGCCGCGACATACAACAGTCTTCTCTGTTTGGCTACAGTTTGGTTGTCGTGCTTTTTGCCGCAATCTTGGGCGCTCTCATGTCAACAGCCGACTCTTGCATGCTGACCCTCTCTTCCATCGTTACCAAAGATTTTTATTTGCGCTACCTGAACCCACAAGCTTCGGAACCCACCCTCACAACCCTCGGGAAAATTTTATCCTGGTTGGTCGTAGGAGCTCTTTCGGGACTCGCCATCTACATGAACGCTTTGCCCACCAAACCCACTTTGGTCAAATTACTGGATCTGAAATTTGACATGCTTGTACAGTTGGCACCGGCGTTCATGCTTGGTCTTCATTGGCAAAAGCTCTCCGGCCATGCCGTCTTTATCGGCATCATCGCCGGACTGGCCATCACTTTTGGACTTTACCTCACTGGTTGGGGGGGGAGCACAGGGGTCCACTACGGTTTATTCGGACTAGCAGGCAATCTGATGTGCGCCCTTTCGCTGTCCTGCCTCACGGTTCGCGATAAGGAATCTTCCCTCGATGTATGAAACTTGGAGTTGCGGTGAATCTCATAACCGACCACAAAATGTGTTTGGCGTAAAATTGTGTGCGAAAGGCACTTATTTGAAATCGTTTTTTCAACCTATGATCTGGACTCTGGTCCTCTTGGTCTTTGTGAGCCATCGGACGGTTGCCGATCAAGTGGTCATCACTGAGATCATGCGAAAACCAAAGAAAGTAGATGCTCCTCAATGGGTTGAATTGTCGAATCTGACTTCCACCGTCCTCGATTGTGCTCAATGGGAGCTCAAAGGCCTGAACTTGATCTATACCTTTGCAGATTTTCAGCCAGACTCTCCGGCTGATGGTTTCATTGCTCCTTTCGAAACTTGGATCATTTCCGATACCTCCCCGGAAGATTTCAGGCATTATTATCCCGAATCCCAGAACACTCGAATCCTTGGGCCTTGGACTGGGTTTATCTCTGAGCAAAAAGATCACCTGGTCCTTGTGGATAAAAATCAGTTACCGATGACGGGCGTCGCCATGCACCAAGGTCCGCCATGGCCAACGTTTGTCGACGGGTCAGGATACACACTGGAAAACTCCAGTCCCAATCGAAATCCCATGGATTGGCGTAACTGGAGACGAAGTCGTGCAACAGATGGCACCCCCGGAAAGTGGACCCTTCTGGACGAAAACATTCCAACGGGCACCTCACCATTCAATGGTCCTTACATGCGGGACATTCTTCTCAACTCAGAAGCCTCATCGATGACCATTGTCCTCGCATCGGATCAGGAGGACCAACTACGTCTCGAGAATTACCAGATTTTGAGCCATCCAGATCTGAAACCGTTGATCCAACTCGATGGCACACTCTCCTCAAAATCAACCCGCGCATTTCATTGCGAGATCGACAAGCTGCCACTTGCCACTCAAGGTTTTTATCTCGTTAAAGTTCAAACGGGCCAATGTGTTGACGAAGCCTTTCCCAGGCAGCTCGCCAAAGGTTTCAGCGTTACCCGCACCTCCAGTCAACCCCAGTCGTGGAGGACCTTCACACCCACGCAATCTGGCAACCCTCCCCTCACTACGCCCCTGCCCCTCATTGTCATCAACGAAATCATGTTTGATCCACCGTACGGTAAGGAACACCTTGAATTCATTGAACTTCACAACGCTCTCCAGGAGCCCGTGGATATGAGCCTTTGGACATTGGAGGGTGGCGTTCAATTCGATTTCCCTGCGGGGACCCTCCTAGAGGCAGGAGGCTTTGCCGTCATCGCTGGCAAACCCGGCAAATTCCAACAATCCTACCCAGGAGTTGAGTGCCTGGGTGGATTCAAGGGAAAGCTTTCCAACCGCGGCGAACGCCTTTGTTTATTCGATGCTCTTGGTAATTGTATTGATGAAGTCCATTATGGTGTTGAAGGAGATTGGCCCTCGCTGGCAGCAGGACAGGGTAGCAGCATGGAATTGCTACATCCCCATTCGGACAACCAACTCTCATCGGCCTGGGGTGCCAGCCGACAATCCCGCTCCTCTGATTTCGAACCCCATGCATTTGACTTCACCTATCGGGACATCCTACCTCTTTGGAGCATTCACGATCATCGGGAACTCCACTTTTACCTGACCGGAAAGGGGCATTTGGTGCTGAAAAACATCAAGCTGTCTCAGATTCATGAAGACAAAAACCTGCTCGACAATGTGGGTCGTCGCTCCGTTGAAAATGATGGCGCGACAGGTTGGCTGATGCAAGGCAACCACAGCGGAAGCTTTCTCAGCGGCGATGAACTTCATCTCTTGGCAACCGGCCATGGCGACAACAAGGCCAACCGGATTGAATTGGATGCCTTAAAACTGGAAGAAGGAGCGTCTTATCGATTGAGCTTTGATGCAAGATGGGTCCGAGGAACCCCAAGGATGATCGTGCGTACTTGGAACGATACCTTTTCTCAATCCATCGAGCTTGGCATTCCGTCGAAGCTGGGAACTCCGGGTGCCCTCAACACGCAACGCACCCAAACTCCCCCGCCTCAGATAGAGGATTTGTTACATGAACCTGCCGTTCCCAAGCCTGGCGAACCCATCGTTTTCACGGCAAAAGTTGCTTGGATGGGTAAGCCCGGCACGGTGTCCTTGGTGTATCGCCTTGACGCATCACCGGCACTGGAATGGCAACGACAACCCATGCATCCATCCTCAACCGTTGGAAATGTGGCAAACCCCACCTACGAAACGACCTTGGAATTTTCGGGAGAACAAGGAGATCTTTTGGAATTCTTTGTCGAAGGGATCAGCTTGGATCGTCAGCGCAGCACACTACCCAGAATACCGAGTTCCCATTCCGCTCTCTGCGTGATTGATGGAAGGGAGATTCCCACCGACCTGCGGCGAACCCGATTATTGATCCGGTCCCGGGACTTGAATGCCATTCAGAATGGAGAAAGTGCCTCCTACGAATTCCGTTACCCAAGGCTCTCCAACCAATATTTCAATGCAACCTACATTCATAACGATCAAACGATCCGTTATGGGGCCTCCCTGAGAGCCAGTGGTAGCGCATGGACACGTCAGGCCAACATGGCCAGAGGTAAATGGAAGCTCCCCAAGGATCGTCCATTTCGCAACCACGTCAAATTTACCTACGATGATGATCCTACAAGACAGAGCGGCATGTTTCGTCACCATAATCGCATGGTGCGCTATTTGCTTTACCTTCTTGGACATCCTTGTGGCGAAAACGAATTTCTGTATGTCATTCTAAACGATGGACCCGTCATGCTGAGGGAAGAGGTCGAACCGGTGGATTCGGACTATCTGAGAAGAAACTTCACCGACGGACACAAAGGGGAACTTTATCGTGTGGATGATGCCTGGTGGATGTCAGACCATTGGAGTCAACGTCATCGTGATGCCAGTTGGGACACTGCCGACGCCGCGGCTGTCGGCTACTACCGGAATGCCTGGATGAAACGCTCTGCAGAGGAGGCGGATGACTTCTCGGCGCTGACCCATTTTTTCGAGTTCATCAATCGTCCCGAGTATACATTGGAAGAAGTAGCCTCCTTAATGGATGCAGAAGCTGTGCTCAAAATGACTGCGGTTCTGGGGTTTGTTGCTGACTGGGATACCTTTACCCAGTCGCGTGGAAAGAATGCTTATTTTTATCGCCGACCTGAAGATGGCCGTTTCCAATGGCTACAGTGGGATTCGGATCTCGCTTTTGGATCCCGCCACTACCGAAACTTCTACGGTGGATCTGAGGCCTTCGTGCGCTGGGTAGAACACCCCGAGAACATGGATTTGTTAAGGCGTTACTTGAAAACATTGGTCGAGTTGACCGAGGGAAAGGACAGTCGAGTGGAAGCCTGGATGTCTCAAGAGTCGAGCCGTTTTTCTCAATGCCGAATCAATGCTCCCTTTTATCGATCCTTTTTTCAATCGCGCAAACAGGAAGTTGATGTCATGACAGATTGGTAGTAAGCATGACTGAGGTCGTCATTGATGCTCACTCTGAGGCGCAGAGCATCAACCACTTTGCGAGATACACTTTCGAGAAGAAATAACCTGTAATGCCTAGTCAAAGCAGTCATGAACGCGTTCGACGTAAAGCGCGAAAAAAGCGACGGACGCGTGGGGGCCACCGAAACAAGGTGGGGTATCGCGAAAGCGTGATCGTTGGCTTATTGGTCCTATGTTTCCTGGGAGCCGTGGGGCTTTGTGGCTGGGTTCTTTTGCCCCCTCTTCTCCGCTACCTCAGCGAATCAAACCTCTGGTAGGAACGCGGGCATTTTCTTTAGAGACCCCATGATGGGTGGAAAAGTGTTTGCATCGCTCACAAAGACGATTCAGTTCCGCACGCAGAGCTGATCAAAGTCATTGGAATCTCCGGATGCAAGATACCCTCGTAGGACCTCAACAGGTGAGCGCTTCAAACCAGAAGACAACTCTGGGCAGCTTCCGATCTGCTAAACCTCACATCGCCTGCAACAGCACATCAGCCATTTCGGAAGGGGTTTGAGCGACGTGAATGCCAGCGTCCTTGAACGCAGCTATCTTGGCCTCAGCCGTCCCCTTGCCCCCGCTGACAATCGCACCAGCATGACCCATTCTTCTCCCAGGAGGAGCGGTGGTTCCTGCGATGAAGCCAGCCACTGGCTTTTGGCAATGTTCCTGAATCCATGCAGCCGCCTCTTCTTCAGCCGAGCCGCCAATTTCCCCTATCATGATAATACCATGGGTGTCAGGATCATCGTTGAACATCTTGATCACGTCCAAGTGAGAGGTTCCATTCACAGGATCGCCGCCAATCCCTACGCAGGTAGATTGGCCGACTCCTTTACAAGTCAGCTGCCAGACAGCCTCGTAGGTCAATGTCCCGCTTCGGGAAACGACGCCAATGTTCCCTTTTTTATGAATGTAACCAGGAGCGATGCCGATGCGACACCCCCCTTTGGAATCCTCCCCATCCCCTGGCGTGACCAATCCTGGACAATTAGGACCAATAAGGCGCGTTTTACACCCCTTCATAGCGTTCTTAACACGAATCATGTCCTTCACCGGGATGCCCTCCGTGATGCAAATCACCAAATCCAGATCCGCATCCACACCCTCAAGAATGGCATCGGCGGCAAAGGGGGGTGGAACAAATATGGCGGAAGTCGTCGCTCCTGTCTGTTCGACAGCTTGCGAAACGGTATCAAAAACAGGAACCCTCTCCTCAAACTGCTGCCCGCCTTTGCCTGGGGTGACACCGGCAACGATTTGGCTGCCGTAATCAAGACTCAATTTGGCATGGCGACCACCAAAACCACCCGTGATGCCTTGAACCAATACCTTTGTATCTGAATCAACTAAAATAGACATGAAAGTAATCAGGAAAAAATTTAAACAGGTCGGCTAACACACTACCCGACCGCTGCGACGATTTTCTGCGCAGCGTCTGCCATCGAATCACCACTCACCAGAGACAGGCCTGAGTTCTCCAGAATCTCCTTGCCAATGGCCACATTGTTGCCTTCAAGCCGAACGACCAAAGGCAGCGAAAGATTGGTCTCTTTTGCAGCGGCGACGATGCCTGCAGCAATGACATCGCATTGCATGATCCCTCCAAAGATATTCACCAGAATGCCTTTGACATTGGGATCGCTCAAAATGATACGAAAGGCCGCAGTCACTTGTTCGGTCGTCGCACCACCACCCACATCCAGGAAATTGGCAGGTTCCCCACCGTAATGCTTGATGATGTCCATGGTGGCCATGGCCAAGCCTGCACCATTGACCAAACAAGCAATGTTGCCATCCAATTTGATGTAATTCAGATCGAATCGACTGGCCTCAATTTCCAGCGGTGCCTCCTCGCCTAAATCACGCATTTGCTGAATGGCCGCATGACGGTAGAGTGCGTTGTCATCGATGGAGATTTTGGCATCGACCGCTGCCATGGCCTGCGAACCATCGGCTTTCTCTACGATACAAAACGGGTTGATTTCAACCAGGGAAGCATCGCATTCCCAGAACGTTTGGTAAACCCCCATGAGACACTTGGCCGCCTGACCAATCAACCCTGAAGGCAGCTGAAGTTCCGCAGCAATGCGCCTGGCTTGGTGAGCCATCAGGCCCATCGAAGGATCGACTTGAAGCTTGACGATTTTTTCCGGAGATTTTTCGGCAACTTCTTCAATGTCCATCCCCCCTTCGGTACTTGCCATGATCAATGGCTGAGAAGTCTCACGATCCAGCAGAACCGCCAGGTAAAGCTCACTGACGATGCTTTCAGCGCTGGCGACCAGGAGTGTTTTCACCTGCCGCCCTTCAGGACCCGTTTGTTTGGTCACCAAAACTTCACCCAACATGGACTGGATCTTGGCGCTGGCGTCCTCAAGATTGCGGGACAGATGAACGCCTCCTTGAAAGCCATTTTTGAAAGTGCCCTTACCGCGGCCTCCAGCGTGAATCTGCGACTTGATGACGATCATGGAATGGCCCTCGTCAAAAAGGCGCTTGGCAACTTCCAGGGCCTCTTCCACCGTCTGACACGCGTGTCCTGATGGAACCGCCACTCCGTGTTGGGCAAGCAGTTCCTTGGCTTGATATTCGTGAATATTCATTAAAAAAAGATTTTGACTGCAGCAGGGTTTTTCTGGAGATAGGCCATCATTCCCTGATCTGTGCTCGAGCGCAGGATGTTCAGCGTGATTCGATGGGAGTCGCTTTCAGTCCTTCGGGGCCTATGTAATCACTTTGAGGGCGAATCAATCGATTGTCCGCAAGCTGCTCCAGGATGTGAGCACTCCACCCCGAAGTCCTAGCAATCGCAAAAATGGGCGTGAACAAATCAATGGGAATATCCAGAGAGTAGTAGACACTGGCTGAATAGAAGTCGACGTTTGCATGGAGCCCTTTTTTCTCCTGCATGATCCCGGCAATCTTGTCGCTCATTTGAATCCACTTGGGCTCAGCAATTTTTTCACCCATTTTTTGGACCATACCTCTAAGTTTGACAGCTCGAGGATCAAGAACTTTATAAACACGATGTCCGATACCCATGATCTTCTTCTTCGTCGCCAAACAATCTTCGATGTAAGGATCGACGTTTTCCAGGGAACCGATTTGCTGAAGCATTCGAATCACAGCTTCATTGGCTCCGCCATGGAGAGGACCTTTGAGCGTGCCAATCGCACTTGTAATGCCGGAATAGATATCCGACAAAGTGGCCACCGTGACCCTAGAAGCGAAGGTGGAAGCATTCATGCCGTGATCGGCGTGAAGGACATAACACATGTCGAGGGTCGCAACACTCTCAGGATCCGCCTCTACTCCACCGTTCATCAGGTAAAGAAAGTTGGCTGCCTCTGATAAGTCATCGCGCGATTCGACCAGAGGTTTGCCCTGACGATGGAGATGAAAATAGGCCGTGATGACGGGAATTTGAGCGATGATTTTCAGAGCCTTTTCCTGCAGAGGTCCCGGCTCGTTGTTGTCGGCATCCGCGTCGAAGCAGCCAAGAGCTGAAATACCTGTACGCAAGGCATTCATGGGCACTGTTTCTTTAGGGAGGGAGGTCATCAAGTCAATGACCCCTTGAGGCAGTTTTCGGTAACCAGCCAGCTTGGTTTTAAGCTCTTGGAGCTCAGACACATTGGGAAGACGCCCATGATGCAGCAGGAAGACGGTCTCCTCGTATCCTACGTTGCCGGCAAGCTCGTTAATGTCATAGCCACGATAAATCAAAACCCCAACATCACCTCTCACATCGCTGAGGTATGTTTTGGCTGCGACGATTCCCTCCAAACCTTTGGATCCTGTACTGCTCATATTACCTTGCTTGCTGCTATCTTATACTTCGATTGAGGTGATGAATACTAAAAGACGCCCATGAATTTAGGAAAGCAAATCTGACACCGTCAAATACTTTCAACTTTCCAACCCAAAAACCAACGCAAAGGTCTCCGAAGACCACTACTCGATAGGGTTTTATTTATGGGAGAACGGCTTTAGGTATAGATCGGCGACCTCGATGCAATGTCAAGAAGATGAGGGTTCTTTTCTGTCTCTTTCAAACTTTGAGGGACCACACAAACATCCCAATGAGTCCTCTGCGCAGATCTCGGCATCTGGTGGTTCAGCATGAGCGGGTCACTGGTTAAAAAAAGCCAATGATCCAAAAATGACGGCTGGCTGGAAATGTCTCATTTTGTTCATTTCGATAGGACGCAGAAAAAAGAAATTTTTTATCTAATCGCTAATAATTGATGACCAACATTTTAGCTATTAAGCGAAATCTAAATGGAAAATTGGCATCCTGAGTGCTGTAGGGGTTTTGTTCATATCTCAGAACACACAGCACATGAAAAAAATAGAA
>MDSZ01228009.1_pt1 | contig 14215 bp, 12 predicted proteins | sample 811201 | NCBI WGS metagenome assembly MDSZ01 (sample SAMN05326647, study PRJNA326480) | marine metagenome | isolation source: seawater | place: Indian Ocean: North | collected 2010
AAAAGCAAATGAAAAAATCTGGTTACAAAGACCCTTATATAATTTCATACAAAGAAGGAGAAAAAGTAGAATTCTAAAAAGGAAATATTGAAAAAGGTACATTTCGAAAACCAATTAATAAATACGTTGAAGTCTGATCTACTAGGTCAGACTTTTTTTTTAAGAGATAAATTGATGAAAATAAATCAAAATATTTAAATTTATAAGAAAATTCAGGACGAATTAAAATAATATTAGTGTAAACACCTTGACCATTATAATTACCATAAGAATGGGACCCTCCAGTACTTGAACTGATTTCTGTATCAAAAATATTTTGACCGTAATGAGTTCCTATAGAATCTAAACCAACTCCTACTATCATTGTTTTTAAACTTATTAAATATTTTTGAGTATCGTATTTAAAAAAACTAATTAATTCTTTAAAATTAGCACCCAAAGGGTGAGCCAATGATTGATTCATATGTGTGTAATTTCTTAAAATACTTCTGTGACCATAAGTATATGGTTGAACTTGATTATACTCAATATTAACATGTAAATTTTTGTTTTCTACTTTAGCTCCTATCTGATATCCATACTTATTTTGTATAAATCCTTCTTGATAATTAGGGTCTGAATCTTTTCGTCGAGAAATATTTAAATCATCTAGCACAAATTGAGCATAAAATTTAGTTTTTTTAAGAGTATAAGTTAAGCTAGTGCCCATCAAAGCATTTCCTTTTTCAGAACCCATTGAGAATTCTATTGGACGATAAAATATAATTGGATTTAAATATGAAATTTCATAACCAATATTTTGATTTTTGTTCTTTGATGGCCATAGAACAGCTTCATAAATACCAATATTTATTTTTGAAGATAATTTAAAATTTAAATAATGTATACTAGCATATTTTATATTATTTGAGTTCTCAGTAACATTGTTTTGAAACTTTGAATATAAATTGTAATAATCAAATTTATTAGTTGAAGTTTTTATTTGTAAAAATGGATAACTACTTGAAAGATCAGAAAGTAGTAAAGAACGATATCCACTACCTATAAAATTTTTTCCAAAACCTGCTTTGACTTTAAAAAACTTATTTAAATTAAAATTTAAATTAAAATTTGATCTATTGTTATGCTTACCAAAACCAGCATAAATAGATAAAGAATCTTTGAATTCTTGAAAAATAGGAATATTATTTTTTGCTGACAAATGATCGAAAGTATAGGAAAAATTTGTCTTTTTACTTAACTCTAATTTAATATTTGCACCAACAAGATAAGTTGATTTACTTTCCGAACTCAATATTGTATTTGTGAAAAATAATCTTGGTTTGAAATCAATATCTATATTAGATTGAAACGAGTTTTTAAAAACATATGATTGAGCTTTTAAATTACAACAAATAAAACAACAATAAAAAAAAATACTAATATGCCTTCTCATCACCTTTTAAAGCATTTATAATAGTTTTAAAAATAATGTTTAGATCTAGCCAAATTGACCAATTTTCAATATACCATACATCTAATTTGACTCTACCGTCCATATCAGATAATTTTTTAGTTTCACCTCTGAAACCGCGTACTTGAGCAACTCCAGTAATTCCAGGCTTAACTAATTGTCTAACCATATATTTTTCAATTATAGCAGAGTATTCTTTAGTATGTTTTAACATGTGTGGTCGAGGTCCAACTATAGACATATCTCCAATTAGCACATTAAGAAACTGTGGAAATTCATCCAAAGATGTCTTTCTTAAAAATTTTCCAACACTTGTTATTCTCATATCATTTTTAGAAGCTTGAATACTATCAGATGATTTATTTATGGTCATTGATCTAAACTTGTAACAAATAAATTCTTTATTATCTATACCTGATCTTTTTTGCTTAAATAATACAGGCCCTTTAGAATTTAATTTGATAATTATTGCAATTACAGGGTATAGCCATGATAATATGAACAAAATTGTACATAATGAAAATAAAATATCAAACAATCTTTTAATTAACCTGTTCATAAAATCAGTAAGTGGTTCTTCTCTAATTGTAATGATAGGGACATCATCAAAAAAATCGATATTAACTCTTTTAAATAAAAACCCCCTAAAATCAGGTACTAACTTAAATCTAATCATTTGTTTATCACAAAAGGAAATTAAGTCTTTTAATTTTTTTGTTTTAGATAGTGGTAAAGTATAATAAATTTCATCCACATTATTATTTTCAACAAATTTTTTAATATCACCTAATGTACTTTGATAAATGTTTTTATGAATGTTTATTTTGGACTTAGAATCATGAAAAATAGCTAATAATTTTACACCTAAAAAATTGTCACTTTTAAAATAAGAATATAATTGCATTGCTACTTCTTCACCTCCAATAATTATCACTCTGCTATAATTAAAACCTGATTTTCTGTAAATGATAATAATTTTCATCATAAAAAACCTCCAAAAAACAATTAACATAAATAAAAGTATGTATGTTGCATATAAATGCTCTCGGGAAAAATCTGGTCTTTTTAATGAAAATAGAAAAGCACTAATGATTAAAGAGTTTAATATAAATGCTTTTACTAAATTATATAGAATTTTATCTAATCTCTTAACTCTTTTTAACTGATATAAATTAAGCATTAAAACAACTAATATCCATACAAAATTAAATATTACTATTAGAAATCTATAGTTGTCAGAAAAAACTAAAGAATCAAATTTTATATAATAAGTTAAAAAGAAAGAAAAATTCAATAAAAGAATATCTCCAATAAAATGTATTAACCAAAAATATTTTGAATATCCTTTCATTAAATACAAATTTATAAAAAAGAAAAAATCATTCTATATATGACTGATAGATAATATTAATCCCTTCTTTTAAAGATGTCTTTGCTTTCCATCCTAAAGAGTTAATTTTACTTAAATCAGATACTTTTCTTAAAACTCCATCAGGTTTAGATTTATCAAATAAAAAACTGCCTTTATAATTAATAACTTCTTTAATTAACTTAGCTAATTTAAATATTGAAATTTCTTCTCCTGTTCCAATATTTATATGCGAATTTTTAATTTCTTTAGAAGCGGTGTATGTGTCTGAGAAATTTACGTTTTTTAATAAGAATACACATGCATCTGCCAAATCAGCAGAATACATAAATTCTCTAGTCGGTTTACCTGTACCCCATATTTCTACAAAATCAGATGTTATTCCAAAGTTTTCTAAAAAACTTATAATATCAATTATTGAATTTGATGCATTAAGTCCGCTTATTGGTCTTTTATTTATATCTTTTCTCAAACTATCCCAATTCTTATCATTTATACATTTCGCTAAATGAATTTTTCTAACTAAAGCTGGAAGAACATGTGAGTTTTTTAAATCAAAATTATCATTTAATCCGTAGAGATTTGTCGGCATAATTGATATAAAGTTAGTTCCGTACTGCAAATTATAACTTTCACACATTTTAATACCTGATATTTTTGCAATTGCATAGGGCTCATTTGTATACTCTAGTTCAGATGTTAACAATGCACTTTCAGTAATTGGTTGGGTGACATTTTTTGGATATATACATGTGCTACCCAAAAACAATAGTTTTTTAACCTTGTTTAAATACGAAGAGTGAATAATATTATTTTGAATCATCAAATTTTCATAAATGAATTCAGCTCTATACGTATTATTAGCTAAAATACCTCCAACTTTAGCAGCAGCTAAAATGACATAATCAGGTTTTTCTTTTTGAAAAAAAAAATCAACTTCTTTTTGATTAATTAAATCTAGTTCTGAACGAGTACGGAATAATAAATTATTATATCCTTTTTTTTGCAAACAATTAATCAATGCAGAACCAACGAGACCTTTATGACCTGCAACGTATATTTTTGATGATTTGTTCATAAAAGAGTATACTATTTTTTAAACAATTTAATATCAGAACGCATCATTTCATTAACTAAATTCTTAAGTGAATATTCAGGTTCCCATCCTAATTCTTTTTTTGCTTTCGAAGAATCACCAACTAAGATATCAACCTCAGTAGGTCTAAAATAATTAGCATTAACTCTAACTACTACTTTACCTAACTTAATTTGATAATTTTCATTTGAACATGATTCAACAATGCCTACTTCATTCAAACCAGATCCTGAAAATTTTAATTTTACTCCAATATAATCAAATGCTAAGCAAACAAAATCACGTACGCTTGTTGTTTTACCAGTTGAAATAACCCAATCATCAGGCTCATTAGCCTGCAAAACCAGCCACATTGCTCTAACATAATCTTTTGCGTGACCCCAATCTCTTTTGGCATTTAAATTGCCTAAATACAATACTTCGTCATATCCGTTAGCTATTTTTGACACAGCACGTGTGATTTTTCGAGTTACAAAAGTTTCTCCTCTAACAGGTGATTCATGATTAAACAATATTCCATTACATGCAAAAATATTATATGCTTCCCGATAATTAACTGTAATCCAATACGCATACATTTTCGCAACCCCATAAGGACTTCTAGGATAAAAAGGTGTTGATTCATTTTGTGGACATTCTTTAATTTTACCAAAAAGTTCTGATGTTGAAGCCTGATAAATCTTTGTTTCAAAAAAGCCCAGTAATCTAATCGCCTCTAATATTCTTAAGGTACCCAAAGCATCAGTATTTGCAACATACTCAGGAATATCAAAAGATACTCTCACATGACTCATTGCTGCTAAATTATATATTTCATCCGGCTTAACTTGTTGAATAATTTTTGTTAGAGACATTGAATCAGTCAAATCTCCATAATGGAGAATAAAATTTCTATCTTTAATATTTGGATCTTGGTATAAATGTTCAATTCTATCGGTATTAAAAGATGAACTTCTTCGCTTTATACCATGTACTATATAGCCTTTATTTAATAAGAACTCCGATAAATAAGAACCATCTTGTCCTGTAACTCCAGCTATTAAAGCAACCTTTCTTTTCATTACGTAAATATATAAAAAGATTATGAGAGATAAATTTATAGGTTTTTTTTAAAATCCTTATACTTCGCTTCAATATATTGTTGTATTTCTTTTTCAAATCTTTCAGTTCTGAACTTTAAAGCGTGTTTTCTAATCTTAAATGGATTAAAGTCATTTATTTTTTTTTCAAAATTATCTATAGCTTCAAGAATATCTTTCTTATTTTGGTTATGAAAATGTACTCCTGTTATTCCGTCTAGTACAGTTTCTTTCGTCCCTCCTTCTGACAAACATATAACTGGTGTGCCGCATGCTTGTGCCTCGACAGGAATTATACCAAAATCTTCTTTAGCAGCAAAAACAAATGCCTTAGCTCTTCTCATGTGATCAATTAAAATCTTATCTTCTTGATAACCCATAATAATTATATTGGATGATGCTTTGGATTTTATTTTTTTCATATCAGGTCCGTCTCCAATTACGATTAATTTCTTATCTGTCATAGCAAACGACTCTACTATCAAATCTATTTTCTTATATGAAACTAATCTTGAGGCTGCTAAATAAAAATCATCTTTCTCTGACTGTAATTTAAAATTACTTACATTAACCGGCGGATAAATCACTTTTGATGATCTACCATAAATGTTTTTTATTCGTTCAGCAACATAATTTGAGTTAGCAATGTAATGATCTACTCTATCTTTTGTTTTTAAATCCCAATTTCTTATCCTATTTAAAAAAAACCTTGCCAAAAATCCCTTAAGTCCCTTATTTAAACCATTATCTTCTAAATATTGATTGCGTAAGTCCCAAGCATACCTTACTGGTGTATGCATATAACAAATATGAAGTTGTTTGTTGGTATTTATAATACCTTTAGCAACACAGTGAGAACTTGATAATATAATATCATAATTCGATAAGTCAAATTTTTCAATTGCTAATGGGAATAAAGGTAAATAACTTCTATATCTGGATTTAACGTAAGGTAGTTTTTGAATAAAAGAAGTTTTAACTCTTTTGCCATTTAATATCTCGTCTCTATCTTGATCACTCAAAAAATCTATTAAACTAAATACATCAGCATCATTCCAGTTATTAATAAAACTAGCAATACATTTTTCTGCTCCTGCATTTACTGTAAACCAATCATGTACAATTGCTTTTTTCATATACTACTAATTATCTTTTCTGCTGATTTCTTCCATGAAAATCTTTTAACATTTTCATGACCTTTATTTATTAACTTTCTTTGCAAGTGCTTATCTTTAATCAAAATCTGTATTTTTTTTGCAATATCGTTTATGTTTTTTGGATCAACATATAAAAAACTATCCAATCCAATTTCTGGTAGACTAGCAGCGCTTGAAGAAATAACAGCTGTGCCACACGATTGTGCCTCTATAGGAGGTATACCAAAACCTTCATAGAATGATGGATGTACAAAACATATTGCATTTGAATATAAATCATTAAGTTGTTGATCAGTAACTCTACCTAAAAAATTTATTCTTTTAAATGTAGTATGATCAATATCAATTTGTTTGAAATTTTTATTTTGTTGCCCTACTATAAATAATTTTACATTTTTATTTTTTATAATACTAAAAGCTTTAATCAAATTATGGAAATTCTTATGCGGAGCTACTGAAGAAACAGCTAAAATATATTTTTCACAATTCGCCTTAGGTGTAGGGTAAAATTGACTGTTAACTGAATTATAAATAATTGTAATTCTATCTTTTCGAATATTATAATAGCTTGAAATCTCGCTTTTTGAGAACTCACTAACTGTAAATATATGTTTTGAAGTCTTTAACAATAATGGAATTAAGTTTTTATAAAAGAAACGAAAGCTCCATGAAAATGTATTTGGATATCTGATAAATAAAATATCATGTAAAGTAATTATTTTATTAAAGTAGAATACCGGACCAGTATTAGCTAAATTAATTAATACTGCATTACTCTTAATCAAAAACAATGGTAAATCAAGTTGCTCCCATAAATGCCCAGTGTTAAATCCTATTCTTTTAACCTGTAAAGCTTTGGCTAAATCATCATATAAAATATTTCTAGGGCAAACACAAATAATGTTATTAGAAAGCTTAACTAACTCTTTAGCAATTTCAATTCCAAATCTTTGCACACCAGTAATTTTTTGATTTAAAAATCTACAATTGATAACAATATTTTTATTCTTATACACGCTTAAATTTTAATCTTACATACTCTCCCCAAATTAGAGCATTGAAAAACCAACTATGGGGCATAAATAACTCAGGAACTGAAATTAAAATTACAATTAATATTGTAAAATTAGAAATAAATAGACCTTTATGATATTTTGTCCTTTCTTTTATTAAAAAATATGGTAATAAAAAAAATATACAATAAGCTGCCAACCCAAATATTCCTGTATTGACTAGTAATGTAGAAAACCCATCAGTAGATCGAAAATATCCAAAGCCATAACCAAATAATTTTTGCAAAAAAGAAGAGTCAAGCCATAAATTAAAATGAGTTTTAAAATAAAAATATCTATCTAGTCCTGACAAACTAGCTAGCGATATTTTATCAATTATTGATTGATATAGTGCTAATATAAAATCATATGAAACATATAAAAAAATACAAAAGAGCAGTGTGGAAATTAATAGTTTTTTAAATCTATTATAACCAATAAATATTTCTAAAATCAAATAAATGAATATTCCTATAATTGCTGAACTTGAAGTTGATAATAATAAAGCAATTAAAAATAATATTGTAAACCTTTTTTTATTACAGTAAATAGATAAAATAAAAAAAGGTAAAACTGTACAAGCAAACATAGAAGGCTCACCAGCTAATGACTTAATTCTTAAGAACTTTTGCCCAGCCAAATAAAAATACTGAAAAGCACCAAAGCTTTTTCCAGTACCAACTATTCGATTTGATATAAAATCTGATTTTTCACCTGTAAGAAGAAAATAAAAAAACTCAAAAAAACCATAAAAAACAAAAAATGCAATAGAATAAAAAGCTAAATTAATAATTCGATTTGATCCATATTTATTTATATATACTAATAGATGATAAAAGAAAAGTATAGCTAAAATTAAATATAAACTTTGTGATATAAAACTACTTCTAAATAGAATTAGAGAAGGAAGTTCAGAGGAGATAAATATTGCTTTTACAAATAATACCGATGAAGGTGGAAAAAGAATAAGAATATACTGTTGAAATATAAAATAAGTAATATAAATCAATAAAAATAGAATAAAAGAAAAAATTAGTCTAGAAAACTTCCTAAGATAAAAAATGTTAAAAAAAGTGAATAAAATCATTCCTACATTAAATAATGTTAAACCTTTAACAATATTAGAAACAACAAAAGTTTGAATTGGAGAAAGTAAAAGGATGATTTCAAAAAATAATTTCATTTTATTTCTTCCATTTTAATATTGATTCTTTTTGAGTTAGTTTATACAACTTCTCTATATCATCATTAAAAATTATATGTAATTTTTCTCTTATTTTTTTGTCGAGCGTTGGTTTTTCAGATTTTTTATATAAGATATTTTTTAAAAAGTACTTAATTTTTCTTGGAATGATAGTTTTTAAAAAAGCACTCTGTTTATTAAATATTAATTTGTTTAAATATGTATTTCTCATTTTTTTATAACTATTATAAATTTTACTATTAACACATATATTTTCTAAATTTAAAAAACTAAAAATCTGACTCATTTCGTGATCTAAATTAGCAATCAAATCTTCAAATATAACTATGTGAACATTTTCTTTTGAAAACCTATTAAGATATTCCTCTACATTTTTAAAATAAAAAGATGGTGCTAAATATGGATTGACTTTTGAATCGTGATATCCTTGTTTAGTACGATAATCTTCATTAATGACAAATCTAATATCATTAACCTCTTCTCCAACCATTTCCTTTGCCATCAAATAATGTGAATACAATCTGTCAATTGGATTTCTAAGAAGAAGAATAATCTTAGCATGTTTGTTATATTTTTTAATTTTTAAGGCAGTTCGTTTACTAAAAAAAAGATATGAAGTTGACCCGTCACAAAGGTATTGTTCCTTTCTGTTTTTATACAATTGTGAATATTCTTTTATATTATTAATCACTCTAGTAGTGGTAGTTTGTTTTATATTAGAAAAGAAATGAGGTTCTTTTATGTTTGGAATAAAAACTTTTGGATGTTGTGTTATATATTCACACAAAGATGTTGTGCCCGATTTAGCCGCTCCTATTATAAATAAATTACACTTCATTCTTTAATTTAATTATATTAACTATTTTTTGATATTGGTTTGAAATATTTAAATTTTGACTTAATTTTTTTAAATCTGAATTACAGTATAAATCAGATATATTATCAATACGTCGTAAACGTAATTGATTTCTATAATCAAATTCAATATTATTTTCTTTAAAATATTTTGTATTATTTTTAGGGTCATTGATTAAATCTTCATACAGCAAAACTTCATTAACATCTAATGAGCTAATAGCATTATAATTAGATATAACCCACACAATAAAAAACTGTTCAAATGGTGTTTGAGGTATTATTAAATTATCAAAATCATTTTTATAATGTTTATACCAAAAATTAACATCAAACATCTTCCAATAAAAATATTTTGGAAATGAATTTTTAATTATTTTCTTATATGTACTTAGTGAGGAAAAAGAATATCTTATCAACGACTCATAAACGTCAATCGGATTTCTAATTATATGTAGACATCTTACTGATTCATTTTTAATTTTTCCGAAAAAATCATGCCATCTATTTGTTTGTAAAACAACATCTTTATGTAAAATTGAAAACTGAAAAATGTATTCTCTCAATTTATCATAACTATTTGGAACAGCTATATTTTTATTGGGGTGATATTGCTGAACTATTTTTATAAAATCTTTTTTAAAAAAATATTCTTCCCATAATTTCATTCCGTGCATATTAAAACCTTTATCATTCTTATAATTTGATTTATATTTTTTTAAAATTTTAATTAAATTCTTATGCGATGGCTCATAAAATACTAACATTTGCGGATTACTTAATTTTAATATCTGCCATATAATTGAAGTTCCACTACGAAAAAAACCATTAATTACTAATTTTATAGCCATTCCTAATTATTATTTTTTAAAATTAAAAAAACTCCAAACACCAAATTTTCTATAAACATATATAACAGCAGAAATATTCCACAAAATAATACTACAAGCACTTGATATTGCGGCACCTTCAATACCAAATTTGGGTATTAAAAACATATTAAATATTATATTAACTATTAATGCTACAAAAACAATATTTTGGAAAATTTTCTGACATCCTGTCATTTGTAAAATTACTCCAACTGAACCTGAAATAGAATCTATAAGTTTTGCTAACAACAATATCATCAATACATATTTTGCACTTATAAATTCGTCGCCTAGAAAAGACAAAATAAACTCTGGGAAAAAAAACAACAAACAGAAGACAGGAAAAGTACTCAAAAAAATTAGTTTAGTAGAGTATCTAACTACTTGTTTAAATACTTTTAAATTTCCATTGTTGTAAGATTCAGAAATCTTAGGGGCAACTATACTGTTTATTGATTCTAGTATTACACTTGTAATCATAGCTAATCTCAAACCTCCATTATATATTCCTACCTGATCAGTGCCTGGTAAAAAGATTCCAATCATTAGAGTATCTGCCCATGACATCGTTAAAATAATAGAAGCAGAAATCATCATTGGAATTGATGATGAAATTAGTTTATTAGTTTTGATTTTCCTTTTAACTTTTTCTCTAGTAAATACAATTTTGTTGGTATATATTGTACTTAACAAGAATAAAAAAAATATTGAAAAAAGAAAAGCAAATATTGGAGCAATCCTTACACTATAATCAGTGTAATTAACAATTAATAAAAAACATATTATTGGAAATAGAAAACGTAGCATGTGTTTAAATAATGCAAACTCCATAATTTTTTTCATACCTCTTAAAGTCTGAGCATTAACACTAATTATTGAAAATGGTAATATAAAGCATGAGGTAATTTTAAAATATTCTGCAAGAAAAGATTTATTGAAGATATTATTTGCAATTAAATCAGAAAGAAAAAATAACATTATAGAAATAAAAATTGATGATATTGATATAATCTTAACTGACCTTATATATAAATCTTTAATATTTGATAATTGAGATTTAAATGTTGCTATAAACTTAACTAATGATATATCTATTCCCATTATACTAAATATTGAAGATATACTAATAAGAGCTAAACATAAAGAAAACACACCCCATATCTCTGCTCCTGCAGTTCTTGTAACTAATAAAAGGAATACATATCCAAAAATACCACCTAAAATTTTAAAAAGCAGAGCTATTAAACCTTTACTAAAAATTTCATTATTTAATAAAGATTTAATTTTTTTAATCATTGTAGAAGTCTAAAATAAAATTTGTTTTTAATATTTTACACGAAATTTATATAATGATACAGTTCTTTATCGTCGAAATTTTAACTTATCCCTTTGGTCTTTCTCTATCTCTAAAATATCTAAACTTTTAAAAGTCAAAGATTTAAATGTAGCTTCCAAATCTCTATTTAACTTTCTTAATCCAACAGGCTCCAAAGAAGCAGCATGATCAGTTCCTTTCCATGTTCTATCTAATGTAAAATGACGCTCAATCCAAGAAGCTCCCAACGAATATGCTGCAATATCTATTGCTATTCCTAAATGATGTCCTGAAAATCCAATACCTTTAACTTGGTTTTGAAAAGTGTCTTTTATTCTAACAATTTCAAGCATGCACACATCTTTAAATGGTACTGGATAGCCTGAAGTGCAAGCATATAATACTAATTTTTTTGCTTGATTATTTTCTTCAAAGAAATTAACAATCTTCAACTCTTCATCTTTTGTTGTCATACCAAAAGAAATATGAACTTCTCCATGAAATTGGTCTCTTAAAACCTTTAACATATCGAAATTATTATTACAAGCAGAAGGTACTTTAATAAATTCTGGATTTATTGAAATTATTTCTTTTGCTGAAGTTACATCCCATACAGAAGACGAATAAATTAAACCTAATTCTTCGGCATATTCTTTTAATTCTTTATGTTGTACTATATCAAACTCTAAAAATTCCCTATGTTTACCGTAGGTATCACCATAGGAATGCATTGGATTTGGATGTGGTTTATTATACTGACTCTCAGACAGTAACTCTTTATTATTTCGTTTTTGAAATTTTACAATTTTAACACCACTTTCAGATGCAACTTTAATTAAATCTTTAGCAATATTAATCTCACCTTTATGATTACATCCTATTTCTGCAATTAATTTTGGTTCCTTATACATTTAACTATATTTTTTAAATTGTTTTATTAAGTTGCCACTTCCAAGCACTTTTCATAGCGTCTTTAATTGTTCTTTTTGCTTCCCAATTTAATATTTTTTTTGCCTTTTTATTATCTGAATAAATTTCTTCGACATCACCAATTCTTCTATTACCTATAGAAAAATTTACTTTAATTTTATTTGCTTTTTCAAAAGCATCAACTACTTGTAAAACACTTAAGCCTATACCTGTTCCAATATTAAAAAAATTATTTTTCTTATTTTCTATCAAATAACATAATGCTTTAACATGAGATTCAGCTAAATCTAAAATATTAATATAATCTCTTACACATGTTCCATCAATTGTTTTATAATCCTTTCCATTTATAATAAGCTTTTCTCTAACTCCTTTTGCTACTTCACATATAATTGGCACTAAATTAGCAGGTTTATCTGCTGAACAATCTCCAATTAATCCAGATTCGTGCGCTCCGATTGGATTAAAATATCTTAATGAAACAGAATTAATCGAAGATTTTTTTAAAATTTTTTCACATAGTTGTTTTGTTTCTGCATAAGGAGATTCAGCTTTTTTAAACAAAGCTCGTTCATCAACAGGTAATATATCAGGATTTCCATATACAGTGCAAGAAGAAGAAAAAACTAGATTATTGACATTATATTTATTCATACAGTCTAATAAAACCTCTAAAGATCCAACATTATTATCATAATATTTTTTTGGGTTCCTAATTGATTCTTCCACAGATTTATAAGCTGCAAAATGTATAACTCCAGAAATATTTTTTTCATTTTCAAAAATATTATACATATCTTTTTTATTACTACAATCTTTATTATACCATTTAATTTTTTTTTCAGTAATTTTTTTTATACCATTGATATTACTAATATTTGAATTACATAAATTATCGATTATTATTGGTGTAATTTTAGAAGATATAAGTTCTATAATAGTATGACTCCCTATATATCCTGCTCCTCCTGTTACAATAACTTTCATCTATTTTTATTATCTATTTTGATTGCTTAAAATCAATTCAGCAAATTCTCTAAAAACCCCTTCCCCGCCATGTTTGCTAAGATGAAAAATTTTAGGAATATTCTTTATTTTATCAACAGCATTTTTTGGACAAGCAGCGATTCCAACGTTCGACAATAACTCATAACAGTTAATATCATCTCCAATATACGCTACCTGACTAATTTGAAATCCTTCTTGTTTACATAAGTTTTGAATTATCATAAGCTTATCATTTGCTGCATGAAAATCATAATCTAAATTAAGTTTTTTAGCTCTTCTTCTGTTTAATTGCATATCTTCTGTGGTTATTATACCAACCTTATAACCTGCTTCTTGTAATAATCTAAACGCCATTCCATCATAAACACAAAACTTTTTGATTTCATCACCATTTTCACTATAATACATTCCAGAATCTGTTAATACTCCATCAACATCTGATAATATAACTTTAATATTATTAAAATTTACCTTTTTATTAATGATATATTTATACATAATCTTTTCTGCAATTATCCAATCTAATTCTTCATCAAGCTCAATACTAGTATATTCAGGCATACGATAAATACCTATTTTACCTGATATTCTATTTCTATTTTCCTTTATATTTTTAACGCTATTTATATAAATGGCTCCATTTTCAATTAGGGTTCCTTTAAAATCTTGTCTTCTTTTACGCTTTTTTATATCGTAATTTAAAGCTATCCCATTTTCGTTCCAAAAAAAACGTTTTATTATTGAGCAACTCACCACTGAATCAAAGGACTTAAACAGCTCTAAAGCCTCATCAAAATGATTAGTTTGGGTAAATGGTGATGTTGC
>MDSZ01132723.1_pt1 | contig 14214 bp, 14 predicted proteins | sample 811201 | NCBI WGS metagenome assembly MDSZ01 (sample SAMN05326647, study PRJNA326480) | marine metagenome | isolation source: seawater | place: Indian Ocean: North | collected 2010
CAGAAAGACATTGCATTAATTCTTGGCAGGGCTAGGTCAGCGGCTCCAAGTTGCAGGGGAATCATCCAGTTTGCGAACCCGTTGATCATTGGCATTGCAGCCAGGAAGATCATAGTGGTACCGTGGAGAGTGAAGAACTGGTTGTACTGTTCCTGAGTCAGGAAGTCGTTTCCGGGGACAGCAAGCTGGATTCTGATGATCATGGCCATTATCCCCCCTACTCCTAGGAAGAACAGTCCTGCGACGAAGTACAGCGTCCCTATCTTCTTGTGGTCCGTGCTTGTAAGCCAGTCCGCCAGCCAAGGGGAGAAGTTGTCCCAGTCGAAAGAGTCAGGGTCTTTCCTGTAGAATACATAAGCTAGCGTTATGGCCAGCAGAGACGCGGATACGATAATCAGAACGGCTAGCACAACGAAGGGATCCGCTGCCTCGAGGACCTCTATGGGACCGCCCAATGAGACGGTGCTTTTCGCCCACATGTCTCCAGAGGTTCCACCTCCGGCACCATCTGCGTTACCGTTTACAGAGTTAACGTGGAGAACGAAGTCTACATTCCTGTCCGTTGCCGGGGCCGTCCAAGTTACTGACCATTCTATCTGGTCGTTGCCAGCCTCGGTATGCCCCACTTCGTTAGCGTTGTAGGCCTGCACTGTCGCATCACTTACGGAGAGCTCCCCTTCGCTTGCCCACAAGTGGAATCCGCCTTGGTTGATGTTTCCTGCTTGACTCGGTCCACCTTGGAAAGATACCGTTAGGTTGTATTCCTGAGAGTAGTTGTAGCTGCTAGGCAAACCCTCAATGGTGCCCGTTACCGATTCGGAAGGTACCGCTCCGTGGCAGTTGCAGCCAGACTCCTGAACTCCGGAGATTCCTCCTGGAAGGGAATGTGCCGAGGGTAGAGCAAGCATAGAAGCTACAAAAACCAGCACCACAACTGCTACCTTTGATCTACGACTAGCCATTTTCTCACCTTATTCGTGTGCCACCAGCTTAGCCGCCATTATCGAGTGTGCATCACCGCAGTATTCCGCACAGAGAATCATGGACTCGGAAGTCATTGATTCTGGAATGGGTAGCCACAGGGTGGTATCTTGCCCCGGGAGAGTATCTTCCTTTGTTCCTAGGTGTTGGAACCATGGCGCATGAGTCACGTCTATGGATGTCATATTTGCAAGGTAAGTCTCTCCCTTCTTGAGACTCAGAACAGGTACGCTTCCGTAGACCTCCATACTCTCTGTTCCAGTATCACACAGCGTTGTGCCCAAATCTAGGCAATCGAAGGTCCAAAACCACTGTTGTCCCGTTATTTCGATTACGTGATAGCAATCCGAGGTGATTACCCCTGTTTCACCGTCCATTACGTTGTTCGAGGATTGTCCTTCGGCACACTCGTTGCCGTGAATCCCGTCCTCTGTCGAGGTCCACATCGCATCCAGGGGGCCCCAAGAGTAGTATGTGAGCCAAACAATCAGGATGAAGGGGAGAATGGTCCATGCCACTTCTAGACGCATGTCGTCATTGTGTTTGGGAAAAACTCCCAGCTCTATCTTGTCCACGTTTGGTAGTTTCTCCCCATCCTTGGAGGTGAACCAAAACGAGTGATGGTAGAGCCATCCGAATGCAATAACGCTGACAACAACAGACCAGAAGATGTAGTGGTCCCAGAGGTTCTCGAAGATCGGAGTCATCACACTCATGGCTATCTCTAGTACAAGGGGGGGAAAAACCCCTGATAAGGGTCGCGGATTGTATTTCTGTCCCAGCGCCTATCATGACCTGAAAAACACTACAAGCGAAACGTTAGTTTTCACACTAGGGAAGGACGTGACACAGAGAGAAAGATTACCAGACTCATCTGGAAAAAGATCGATCATTGCAGGCCCTCCAGATCGCCAAATTAGATTCGAGAAGGCAGCGAAGGAGATATCCAGGGCCATTATCAGGAACAGGCCGCAGAACGAGGGCGGAGCAGGTAGGCCAATTGTTGTGGAGGGCATAAGGGATGAGCAGGCTGTAAGGGCTTTGGGTTTCATTGGAACAGTTGAGAAGGTGAACAGAGGTTGGGACCAGTCACGACTTATCGCTTACCTTCACTCAAATTATTGCAAGGAGAAAACCACAGACGGGGGGCCTTGCATAATCCTCCTTATGGACTGGGATAGGACCGGAGGTAACCTGCAAACCTCAATTAGAAATCGTCTGATGGCTCTTGACGTACCAGTAGATGAGGATCTGAGGAACACCCTACTAAGAACTATGAAGCCGGAGGGTAGAACCGTTGAGTCCCTTCTTCCCCATGCCCTTTTTCTTGAGCCCTTGGTCCAGGCTTTCATCTCCGAGATAGAATAATCACTCAGGTAGGGAGGGGGGCATCTCCTTCACCGAGTTCAGGACTAGGTGCGTCACTGACCTCTGGATTCCAGGCACACTCGCCACTCTTTTGATCAAGTCGTCCAAGTCATCCCGATTCGTGGCTCTGGCTAGAACCATAGAGTCGTAGTCTCCCGTAACGTCGTATACCCCGTATACGCGGTTATCCCTTGCTATCTTCTCTTGAATCTCAATCAGCCTTCCCTTCTCTATCCTGAGGCCAATCACCACACTCAGCCCCCATCCTGCCTTGTCAGGATCAAGAAGCACGGTGTACCCCTTGATTACGCCCAGGCTCTCGAGCCTCCTAACGCGATTGCTGACGGTCCCTAGGGCGACTCCCACAACCTCTGCAATCTTCCTCAGAGAAGTTCTTGCATCGACCTCCAGTACTTTCAGTATTCGACGATCCACGTCATCCAAGATATCACCGAGAATCTTGGTCAAATTACAAGGTTCTTGAACATATGCTGCGAATTATATGCAGCTCATGAGCGAATGAGCAATTTTATCCTCTCACTCTTCCTCATCGAAGACGATTGGCAATCCTCGGACCGACCTCATAACTGTCTTCTCAGCATCGCTAATCATTGGAGTTACCCTAGAACCAATCCACACTGGTAGGCACGACCCTAGACCATCGAAGAGAACCCTCCCTCCTCTGAATTCACCTAGATTACCAATTACAGATTCCGGAAGCGGCTCTTCCCCCATAAGAATCGAGTCAATTATGGATGAATCAACTTCAGCGAATGGGCTGGAGATCTCTCCCAGTAGCCTCCTGGCTCCTCTGGAAACCAGCCTATCTAGCTCTCCATGCCTAATCTTTGCAGCGATAAGACCCAGATGGATTACTTTCAGTGGCCTCCAACGTCCTCCAGAGACTTCAACCCTTCCAGATTTTCTAGTTCTCTTCGACTTCCAGATTTCTCCCATCTCCTCAGTCGACCAAATTAGGCTCTTCCCCCTCTCCCACATGCTATTAGGCACTGAGCCCCAAGACTTCTCTAGAATTCTAGACCAATCTTCCCCTATGGGTCGAGGAAACGATTTCGGGTCAGGCAACTCGTCTATCGTTCGAATCTTTAGCTCTCGACCTGAAATGCCTCCAGAACCATCTGAGTCCTTCTTCAACACCGCTAGGAAGAATCCTCCGCCACCAATTGAGTCATTCCAAACTCTCAAGCATTTACCAAGCTCAGAACTAACTAACTTATCACTAGGTGGTCCATATTGGCTGGAACCAGTTCCCTCAATTGGCTTTCCATTATCATCCAGAACCTCCCAATGATCCATCCCTTTTTGTGATGGCACACCCTCAAGCAAAGAACCCGCATCAACTATGCTGACTGTTTCTGAGGACAGAATCCTCGCAATAACACCCTCATTTTCTACCGGGTCCAGAGAGCAAGTGGAGTAGACGATACGGCCCCCAGGCTTAGTAACGGCAATAGCCCTCCTGACTAGATTATACTGGAGGTCTTGTAGGGAACGTCCCGACGAAGGAAGCCACTTTCTCCAGACTTCCGGATTCTTTCTGGTTGTCCCCGAACCTGTGCATGGAACATCAACAAGAACCCTATCGAAACCCACTCCGGGAACTTTGGGAATGTGCCTACCGTCATGTTGAACCACTAGTGTTGATTTGGATCCGTGACGCTGAACGTTTGAGACAAGCGTGTTCACCCTCCCACTGACAACCTCGTTGGCTACCACTGCCCCCAAATCTCCAATATGTTCGCATATCTGAGTAGTTTTGGATCCCGGAGAAGCACAAAGATCCAGAACCACATCCGCTGGTTGGGGATCTAGAGCTAGAACAGGTAGCATTGACACCGCCTCTTGGCGAGTAACCCTCCCAGTCTCGTGAAGTGCGTTAAGAACCAACCTAACGTCTCCATCAGCAGCTCCTCTCTCGAATGGCAATTCCCAAGCGCTACCTGGTCCAGTGAACCAAGGGATCCTAACCGCACCGGATTTGTTCAACCATCCCTCTATCCAATCGAAGTCGTTGCTTAGAGGATTCACTCGCAATGTCTCTGGAAGTCTGGAGTACGAGCCTTCGAACCAAACTCGGGGATCCCTCCTCCAATGCGAAACCGCCTCAAGGAGCACGCTCCTTTCGGCTTGCAATCTCCAATCTGATTCGGTACTGCCCACGTCATCCCGTCAAAGAGTTAGACATCAAGTGCTCGCTGAATCCGCTAACTCATTGAACTCCCATTTTGATAATCCAGCACTCTCGGACATCAACAATGGTTAAACCACTCAAGACACGCTAGAGACTCGCGGCATATGCCGCAAGGGATGCACATGGTAGGATTCGGATTCAGAAGGAGGATCTCAAATAGGGCCTCGGAACCAACAAAGACTGACGATATAGGAACCAAAATGAAGCTCGGCGATCTAGTCAAGAGAGCTAGGGATTACGGAGTTGCAACAGGGCCTCTAAAACCCATAGAAGCTCTGATGACGGTAGGACATAACGAGTGGACATGGCAGGTTGTAGATAGAGGAGTCTTAGACAAACTAAGCCACAGACTGGTTTTCCAGTCAGACGCGGGCCAAAGGAGGGAGATTTTGATGACTGAGGGACTTGATACAGCCATGGGAGCAGCATCAATGATTGTAGAGCTAGATGGCGGATGCGTGTTAATCGAGACTCTCGAGCCCTAAATTTCTCTCGTGGAGTTGAAATAGGGACTGCAGGTGCGGAGCTCCGATGGCAAAGGAGAAGAAGGGCAGCGGGATTCAGCAGGCTGCAGGTCTGATAAGGTACTTCGATGAGGAGTCAGAGGACGCCATCCAGATTTCCAAGGGAACAGTCTATCTCGTGTGCGTAGTCTTCAGCTTGGTGGTTTACCTAGCAAACGAACCGTCACCAGAGGAAAACGTCTGGAATTGGATTTGGGACAAGTTCTCAGTAGTCTTCTAATCCTCAATAAGCTCTTTCTCCAAGCTGCCAGTATCGGACATCGGGTCGGCCCTGAAGATATCTCTAGAAGCCCTGCTAAGGGCTCTGTCAACTGCAGGGGCATTCTTGTCCGACAGGGCCTCCCTAGCCCGCTCTAGAGATTCCTCGGCGGAATTCAACAGGATGTCGGAATCCACATTAATCCCCCTCATGGAATTTATTGAGTCCTGCATTCTGGATATGTCTTCATCCATGCTTTCCCTGGCTATCGAGATTAGACCTTCCCAGCTTGAGGTATGTGAGGACATTGATCCAGAAGTAGCTCTCTCGAAGGCCCTCACTCTGAACGGCTCCCAAGGGTTTCTACCTAGGGATGCCACTATGTCCATAGCACACCTAGAACGAGAGGAGAGCTCCCCCTCCATCACTATCTCATTTAGGAAGCTCTTGGTAAATAGTCCGAAACCCCAGTAGTGCCTACTTGAAATCCTCATGTAAATCTCGTCAGTGGAGCATTCCAGCTCCCAAGTCTGCTCATCAAATACCGGCTCCTTAGAGAATTTTGGAGGACTATGTGCCCCCATTGCTCTGAGAGCTGCTCGGGCGACATCCCCAAGATACGCCTTTCCTAAGGAACCGCCCAAACCAATCTCCTTCACATTCCCCTTCTCGTCGAATGCCATCTTTGGATCCGAGCTCATTACTTGAGCGTAGAGAACAGACCTCTGCGAATTGACTCCGATTGGACCACTATTCCTCGTACTGGCTTCGCCCATACCATCCTGCCTAGGTCCGGATGGTTGAACGTTGCGCGTGAGCAACGGCTAAGTCCCTTCTCCTCCAGAGGAGTCCATGCCTAGGAGGAAGTATGGCAAGCTGCAGAAGATTGTTGAGAAGCCTCCTTCCGACAATTGTAGCAGGTGCAGAGCTGGTAAGCATTGTCCAATACCCGGACATCCGGGAAACGAGGAGGGCGCCAGCAGGGAGTGGAAGGGACCAGAGTCTGTTGATAAGAGGGCTAACAAGAAGAACCCCGCAAAAAGGTAGCCTTGATTGACACCGGCTCATCGCGAATGATGTGCAGAACCTCGGGAAGATCAAATGCATAGTCGATGTGGGTCAGAACTCAATTGAAATCGATCCTTACGTGGTTGACTTCTTCTTTGAACCGGTATTCCTTTCTGGAAAATACCCAGATATGAAATGTACAGCTCAAGTGATAGGGATGAAGGAAGATGCGAAATCACTGCTCAAGGTAGACATCATCTCGAAGAAGAGAGGGCAGAGGTATGATGCTCTTAGGGTCAGCAGTGAGGAGGTATTCTCGAAGCCAGGTAAGTTCTCAATAATCTTCGGTTTTGACAGCGAGAAGCTCCAATCACCACTTCAGCTGGAGGCGGAGATAGAGGTTCAACACTCTGGAACCCCTATCGTGGCTAGGATACATTCCGGTTTGCCTAAGAGCTTCGAAGGAAACGTGAGCTCGGATCTTTCAGATGTCAGTCAAAAACTACAGACAGAGATGAAAATGACTTTTTGGGATTGGCCGCTAGCTGACGCTCGCTTAGAGATCAAGGCCAGTAAGGCATGGTTGGAGCACTCAGGACGGATTGACGTGATTAGCGGTGGAGGGAAAGACGGGCCTAAGGTGACCACTGAATTGACCGAGGAGTTCCAAGACGTCGATTTCAGAGCTCTTAGGCCCCTATTACTTCCCAGAGCAGGCTTCCCAAATACGCCTTATCACACCTATTCCCACATCATACTAAGATTGGGAGAGGAGGAGAATGAGTTTCCAGTGGTAGGTCACTTGGTTGACTCTAGACCTTCTCGAAGGAGGTCTTTCGGGAAGATTGTCGAGCTTGATGATCCCAACGCTTGGCCACACTTCCTTTGGAGAGGAGCACATTTCAAGGAGCAATCAGACACAGACAAGTTCCTAATCCAAAAGGGAAGGCTTTGGGAGGGATTCAAGCATCTCGACACTGAAAACCCCGGGTCAATTGTGAGAGTTCAGCATGAGAGATATACAAGTGTCTCACCAACTAGGGCTTGGTTCGCTCACAAGGGCGAAGAGTTCATCGTTAATTGGTTCCACCTAGACGAGTATGGCTGGAAGGTACGCTTTGAATAGGGGTTGGATCTGTCTCTATGGGGTAGTTGGGAACCACCTCTTCAGTACGTTGCCCGCCTCTTTGAGCCCTGTGGTAGATCTCTCTAAGCGTCTGGTCTCCGATCTCTAGGTATACCCTAGTTGTTGCAATGCTCGAGTGACCCAGTAGTCTTTGGATTGTGACAAGATCTGCACCCCTCTCCAGAAGTCCGGTGGCGAATGTGTGCCTTAGCGTGTGCGGACTCAGTCTACTCCGTGGAATGTCTGATTGGTCAGCCAATCTGTCCATCATCTTCTGAATTGATCGGGGATTAATCCGCCTCCCCCTGCTGGAAACGAATAATGCCCTCAGCCTCTCTTCGGAACCAGCTTCAATCCTCCTCTTCCTTATCGGCTCCCAAGAATCGAGCACCTCTACAGTCGATCTAGTGAACAGAACCGTCCGGTCCTTCTCACCCTTGCCCCCGATTACCAAAGCAGAAAGGTCTTCTTTGTCCACATCGTCTATGTCTAGGGAACAAAGCTCCGAGACCCTCAGTCCCGTATCGAGAAGAAGGGTAGAGACCGGCATAGCCAATGGGTCCTCTGAATCTCTCAACGTCTGCCTTAGCCTGGAGAGCTCCCTCTTACCCAGAGTTTTTGGAAGTGTTCGGTTCCTAGAGGGACGTTTGATCCAATCTGGAATGTTATACCCTAACCAATTCAGAAGATGAGTTACTGCTGCCATCTTGGCATTAATCGTAGATGGCTTCAAATCTCCAAGACAGTTTATCCAGGCATCTAGTCGACCATTGTGAGGGTCTCCTATGGGATGAATCTCACTCACAGAAAACTGAGAAACTAACTCCCATTGTAACCCCTTCTCTCCTGGTAATGGGGTTGTTGAGAACGATTTAGCAGCCACTTCGTATGCCCTTATTGTATGCGGGCTTTTCTTCTCAGATCTTAGCTGCTGCAACCAACAATCATGCCATGGTAGATCGGAAACTCTGAACAGCCTTGGAGGAAGAGTGCTACCCGAATCAGACTCTTCAGAATCGGAGGGCCTCTCCATCCTGTCAGCTAAGTGGCCACCGAATTCACTGTGCCTCCCCTCTCCGCTCAATATTCTTCGCCTCCCGCCGCTAACGGCGTGTGCATCCCTGTCCTACTGGACGAGCGCAAGGAAGCGGGTGGAGACTTGAATGCTTCTCTGAACAGCGACCAGTCAGAATAAGTTAGGCGAGAGAGGAAAATTAGCCGTTTCCTAGTATGCGCTACCCGAACCTTCGTAGTCAGAACCCAGCACTCCGTCTTCAGGGTCGCTAGAAAAATTAACTTTCGAATCGTAGATTTCTGTAAGGCGTTCTGAAACTTTGCCAGCTACGTTAATCTTTGTCGAACCCTCTATTCCTTCTAGGCCCGGGCTTGAATTTACCTCTAGGACCAGAGGCCCCCTATCAGACTCTAACATGTCCACACCCGCAAGCTCCAGGCCAAGGGTATGTGTGGCTTTGATCGCTATTTCCTTTTGCTCAACAGTGAGCTCAAGGCTGCTGACAGACCCTCCTAGGTGGAAGTTGGAACGAAACTCACTGCCATGGGCCTTCCTTCGCATAGAGGCCACTACTTCTCCGCCAACTACCAGTGCTCTAACATCGCTTCCGTGAGACTCCTCGATATATTCCTGAACGAGAGGCCTCATCCCCCTCTCAAGCATCTGGTAGACCAATTGTCTTGCTTGCTGGAATGAATTTACCAGAAAAACACCGGATCCATGGGTACCTTCGGTTGACTTTACCACACAAGGAGTTCCACCAACCCTCCTTACCGCTCTATCGGTATCCTCCCAAGCTCCAACATGAGCTGTAATTGGAACTGGAACCCTCATCTCAGACATCATCTGGCACGCAATCAGCTTGTCCCTACTCCTGATTATCCCTTGACTAGAGTTTAGAACTATTACACCAGTTTGTTCGAATTGCCTTACGATTGCCACACCTCTCCTAGTGATGGAATATCCTATTCGTGGAAGTACGGCTTCGCACTCAACAGGCCATCCTTTGTGGAATATCCTCCCCCCATCATCGTCAACGACGATAGTTAGTGACAGTGGATCGACAATATCAACCATCCATCCGGACTTCTCAGCTTCTGTAGCAAGTCTCCTAGTGCTATACAGCTCAGGCCCCCTTGATAGTATGACCAGCCTAGGATCCATGTCCTGCGCCGCCCAAGTACCCCCCTTCAACCCTTTGTCCGGAGAATATCGCTAACCACGATGAGTGGCCATATCCAACACATGGAGCCGGAGAGGTTGAAAGCCTCGGGTATGGACTGCATACCACTAGTATGACCTCAGACGATTCACTGGACCGGAAGTCCCTTTCTTCTAACACCGTAGCACAGTTGAGGGAGATTTGCAAGGAAAGGGGCCTGATGGTCTCTGGAAAGAAGGCAGATTTGGTGGATAGAATTCTAGAAGACGCCGGTGAGGAAGAGTTTGAAGATTTGAAGAACGAGGAATCGAAAGGAGACAAATCTTGGGAAGAAGATGCATTGGTTCTAGACGAAGACTATGAAGAGACTAAGGACAAGGCGGATGAGGCAATATCCAGGATCAGAGAAGAGGTGATTGAGGCCGAAGTTGTTGAGGCCGAACTTGTAACAAACGTCCCAGAAATTACCTCGGATGATGATAAGCCATCCTTCGTGATTACTACGCCTACCCTATCCTCTTTGGGAGAGAGGTGGAAGGCGACCTCTGCAGTAATCGTTGTCGCAGTTCTGGTAGTGGCAAGCGCTACCATATTTCTGCAGAGAAGCTCTGGATTTACCGTTTCCAAGCTACACTACGGAGACAGTATGGAATTCAACGTAATGGAATCAAGTGTGAGCATTGTAGGAGAGGAAATGCTAGATTTAGTACGGGACTATACAGGTGAAATACTGGAGGATGCATGTGACGAACTATCCATAGAGATTAGCGACGGTTCTGGAAGCGTTTCTATCACTAACGGACCTGAGTCAGGTGCAATGGTTACCACAGACAGCCTCGGGAGAAGCGGACACCTTTCGGTGGAAAAGAGAATAAATTTGGATCTGACCCTGGACTTCGAAGGGAAGACTTGGAGGGACGACGAAAAGACAGACTGTGGAAACATCATGTGGTTGCTCCCAGACAATGAGCTGAGCATCGACTCCACTAGTTGGGTGGAGCTCGAAAAGAGAGAAGTAAAGAGATCTGACACCTCTATTTTATTCAAAGATGTGGATTCAAAAACTACCAATTTCAGAGCAGTAACTTATGACGATGAAGGAATAGGTGGCATCGGGGCACTAATCCCAACTCTGTCTTTCCCTCTTTCTCCAGTAGAGCTCTACGACTTCTTCGGAGATGCGGTAATAAAGGAGGGAGCAAGCTCTTCCGATCCTGATTTGAACTGGAACTCGGATTGGGAATGGGAGGTAAAGGGCGAGCTAAGAGACGACTTACACGGACTAGTCTACAAAGTAGAAATGCAGCACGAAGACTTTGGCAGATGCTATGGTCATGCCCAAGTCACGCTGCTAGTCAAGAAGGGAAGCCCTTGGCCAGTGAACCAGCAATCAAACATCCTCTTGGACAAGGACCTTCAGACCGGGAGCTGCGACTTTCTAGTAAGTACACTTTCGGATGAGATTCTTCCGGAGGGTACCCTTTCGATAAGTATGACTTATTCTAAGTCAGAATCTTCATCTGGAAATAATGCAATAGACTGGGAGAGGGACTATTGGGGAAGTCCAACAGAAAGTGAGGACAGACCTAGGAGGGAAGAAAAGAAGAACTGGGTCGATTCGATGTGGGATGAATCAGAGATTAGGCAATTTGATCTGCAGGAAGCACTTTCCTGCATGAAAGTAACATATCCCGACAATCAGGCAACACAGGCTCTTGAGTCAGGAGGATACATCTGGGATGCTAAGTGGTCTAGGCCAACAGGAGAACCAGAGTGGAATCTTTCTTGGGTCGATGAAGACGATAATTCTGGTTGGCTAGTCCTTCAGAGAATTCAAGAGGGTTGTGAAATTCTTTCATCTGACTCCAACGACAGGGGCGAAGTCAAGTGGAGTGACTCCAAGCCAAGTACGCATACGTTAGCAATTCTGGAGGAAAGAGTTCTGACCGAAGGAAGGTATCCAGAACTCGCGGAGTACATCAAGTCAGGGGAATCTTGGCATGTTGATACTACAGTAGGTTACAGGTTGTCTGCCATCGAGGACAATGACTACTTGTCCTTGCTTCCAGGAGATCTTGCCGATGGAAAGGTTGCTATGATTGCCAGCAGAGAATGGGAATCCTCGGGCAGGAGCAACTCTGTTGAAATGGCTATGGATTCTGAGACAGGAGAGATGATTCTATGGTTCAAAATCGAAAGAGTATCTTAGTCTAAGAAACACCATCCATACACTCCTCTACAAGCGTCAAATTCAACAGCGTCTCAAGTGCCGTTGTGATTTGTGCCATATCCAAGTGGGGAAGAAGGCCTTCCCAAGGTATCCGAGGCTCCGCTAATAATTGATGTGGAGTTCCTAGAGGAAGAGGAAGACAATCTTACTAGTCCTCTTAACTCAGCAGACGAGATCAGCGTTGCTAGGCCAAGAAATCCAATGGAATTACCAAATTCCCTCCCTACACCACAGGGACGAGCAAGAGTGGTTACAGTAACCAATCAGAAGGGAGGAGTAGGAAAGACTACTACAGTGATCAACATTGCTTCACAGTTAGCTCTGAGAGGTCATAGAGTGCTCGTAGTAGACGCAGACTCACAAGGAAACTGTGCTACAGGCCTAGGAGTTGATAAGAGTAGAGTTAGGCATACCACTAGGGACTTGATTCTTAGTCCCGAGACAGCAATAGACGCCAGGCATGCTACAGCTGTGGAAAATCTGCATATCATCGTCGGTGACAGGACTTTGATCGGTCTAGAGCAGGAAATGCTCAGACAGCTAGGACGAGAGAGAAGAATGAAGGAGGCACTTGACCCTCTTCTCTCACACTACGACATTGTCCTCATTGACACCCCTCCCTCTCTGGGATTGGTAACAATCAACTCTCTTGTTGCCTCTGATGGCATTCTTATTCCAGTCCAGACCGAATACTTCGCACTAGAGGGGCTAGCTCTTCTAGCAGGAACAATAAGAGAAGTAAGATCCCTACTTAACGACCACCTTGGGGTGGATGGGGTGCTCCTCACCATGCACTCTCAGACCCTCCTAAATCAGCAAGTTGCCGGAGAGCTACTTGAGAACTTCCCAGAAATGGTGGTAAAGCCAGCAATAAGGAGGAACGTCAGACTTGCAGAAGCTCCTAGTCATGGGGTACCCATACACCTACATGACCCTTCTAGTCCAGGAGGGAAGGATTACCAGGGAGTAGCAACAGTTCTAGAGCGTCGTTGGGGATTATCCTAGATGTCTAAGCGAGGGTTGGGTAGAGGACTCGAGGAAATCTCCTCTAGTTCCATTGGGGCAGACCTCTCCTCCTTCGTTTCGGAGGAAGAGATGCCGGACTCCCCTAGAATCGCCGTCATGTGGATGATCTTTGGCAGCTTCTGCTTCGGAACCATGAACGCTTTAGTGAAGTGGACTAGTGATCATGCAGATGTATGGATGATAATAATGATCCGCTCTGCGGTGATTGCATTCGCCGTAGCTGTTTTCGCTGCATCAAGGGGAATTAGCCTTAGAGTCAATGATCCGAGAACAATGCTTCTTAGGTGCTCAGTAGGGCTACTAGCCATGATACTTTACTTCACGGCTCTAGGAAGAATTCCGATAGGACAAGCTGTCACGCTACAGTACACTGGACCTATCTTTGTGGCATTGCTCTCCGGGAGAGTCCTCTCCGAGAGGGTCTCTCCATCAGTAGCTTTACTGGTGTTGACAGCCTTCCTAGGAATAGTGATGATAGTTTCTCCCGAGATTGGAAGCGTCGAGCCCGATGCCTTACTAGCACTAGGCTCAGGATTCTTTGCAGCCTTCGCATATATGTATGTCAGGGAACTCCGTAAGACTGACTCTCCCGCTACTGTCGTTTTTTGGTTTGCAGTTTTCTCAGTGGGAGGCAGTATCATTCAATCTGCACCCGACTTGGTCAAGCTAGACACCACTACAATTGCAGCACTGATAGGCGTTGGAATCGGGGCTGGAGGGGGGCAAATCGGAATCACTATGGCATATCACAAGGCCAATGCAGCTTGGGTGAGCGCCTTCTCATATCTGACAGTCTTGGTGGCAACCTTCTACGGATTCGCACTGTTCGGGGAGTCTCTAAGTATAGTTGACTGGATAGGTGGTGCTCTAATCGTGGGATCAGGAATAGCACTGGTTTTCTTAGCACCGCCTGAACAGACTGCAGAATCAGGTTGACACTGATCCTAGGGAAACAATTTCGACTGTTCCCCCCATACTGGCATGGTTCCCGCAATAGTAGTATAGAGTATCTGGGGCATCCAAAGGAACTGTAAATGTCAGCAGTCCATTACTCCCCTGGGTTCCTGTGTATGTCACTCCGTTTGTGTACTCGGAGCCCCCTCCGTGTGTCCCATCTTCAGTAGTTGATAATCGCAGAGGATGAGGGGAGTTTGTTGACGCAGACTGATCCAAAGTGTAAGTGAAGCCCCTATACAGAGTGACTTCAGGTTGCATCAACCCATCGATATAGAATTTCATTCCAGATACAGTCACCTCCATCTGCATCACAACAGGCATCGCTCCGTCCGCTCCGTCCGCACCGTCCGCTCCGTCCGCACCGTCCGCTCCGTCCGCTCCGTCCGCACCGTCCGCTCCGTCCGCA
>MDSZ01238412.1_pt1 | contig 14214 bp, 14 predicted proteins | sample 811201 | NCBI WGS metagenome assembly MDSZ01 (sample SAMN05326647, study PRJNA326480) | marine metagenome | isolation source: seawater | place: Indian Ocean: North | collected 2010
CTGCCTCATCAGAATCAGCAAACACTCCGAGCGACGTTATACCAAGCACAGAGGCGGTGAGACAGGCTATTTGAAATTGGCGATTAACCACTGAGCGCATCCTTGAGCTCAAACGAGCCGGGATCTTATTGCGAATGATTCGCATTAACAACAGATGCTGTCACCTCTCAGATTCGCTATCTCTGATCATTAACCTCTTGAGCCTAACGACAAGCCCACCCACTTGAGGCCCCAGCCACTGGTGATCACACAAGTATCATATTCAGAAATGGCAGTCCCAGCATCTGCCTCGCTGCTAGACTGTGTAGAGATAGAGTTCGTAGTCGATTTCAGGAATAGCTCGCATGACCCTGAAATATTCAGCTTCCTTCACCGCAATGTAGGTACGGTGCATTCCCTCGCCCAGTGCCTCTACTAAGAAAGAGGATTCTTTCGCTAGCTGGATCGCAGCAGCCCAGTCGCGAGGGATGGCTTCGACATCGGTTGATGCCTCGTAACCATTACCCTCGGTTTTGGCGCCTGGATCAATGCCTTGCTCTAATCCCTCGATCATTGCGGCGATGAATACGGTAGCGACCAGCAGCGGGTTCGCATCCACGCCTGCGACGCGGTGCTCAATTCGACGAGCTCCCGGCTCTGAATCAGGTATTCGAAGTGCCACCGAGCGATTGTTGACACCCCAAGTTGACGAGATTGGTGCGTAGCTCTCACTTACAAACCGCCGCCATGAATTCGCGTGCGGCGCAAAAATCAACATGCTCTCCGCAATTCGTTGGCGTGCGCCACCAATAGCATGAAGCAAGGTTGAGCTAAGCGCGCGCGCTTCCTCAGCGAAAACGTTCTGACCCGCCTGGTTTTGGAGCGATAAATGGCAGTGCATTCCAGATCCAGCGCACTCGCTCATTGGTTTTGCCATAAAGCAGGCAGTAATTCCGTGGGCACGCGCTTGTTGTTTTACAATTCGCTTTAGTGTCATCAGGTCGGTCGCAGCCTGCATGACATCGTCGCGGTAATGCACAGTCAGCTCGTATTGACCGGGCGCATATTCTGAGATCATGTTTTCTATAGGAATCTCGGCTGCCTCGGCGGCCGCGTAAATTTCATTGAAAAGCGGCAACATCCCCTGCAGCTTTTCCATGGAGTAGACGTCAGTCGCCGTAGTGGCACGGCCATCGAGCACATCGCTCGCGGGTCGCACGGCACCAGTGGCATCGCGCTCGTTATCCAATAAAAAAAATTCAAGCTCAAAGGCGGCAGCGGCTCTCAGCCCTTTGTCCGACAGTCGATCAATCTGCCGCTGCAGAACGTGACGCGGGTCACTGGACATAGGGCTGCCATCCAAATCATAGAGCGAGATCAGGATTTCCCCTCGTTGCGGCGAGCTACCGTGGACAAGTTTGAGCGTCCCGGATACGGGCCAGGCTCGCATGTCTCCATCGCCCCGATCCCAAACGAGGCCTGTGGCATCGACATCCTCGCCGCACACTTCCTGCCCTAAGATACTCGCGGGCAGAGACACACCTTGCTCGAACACATGCACAAGTTCAGCGCGACGAATAATTTTTCCGCGCCCGACGCCGTTTCCGTCGTAAAGAATTAAATCCACAGCCTCAACCTCTGGAAATCGATCTAGAAAGGCTAACGCCTCATCAACACTCACATTCGCGGGATTCATTCGATTGACCGTGCCTCCACATTGCCGAGCTGGACTGTAGCGATACCTCAACGCATTCGCCACGCATAGTAATTTACCGCGTTCGAAAAGGCCTTGCGATCGATAAAGATGAACTCGCACGACCATTTCGGGTTTCTAGGGAATAAAGGAAACCACTATCGCGGCCCGCAACCAGTCTCTCAATCAGTCAACCGGTATCTTTCACGCACGCTGGGGGACTTGGGCCCGCGATACCAAATGATATTGCGATAGTCCTTCTTACAGTCCACCCCTCGTTCGGCAATCCCTTTCTCCATGATCGAGAAGTTTGCTGCCAGCAGAAACCCAGTCGCTCTGGGATCCACGATAGTAAAACAAAAATAGTGGGAAAGGCTTGACGTGTATTCCCCGCGCCAACACCGATGGAGCGCTTCAACGCGCTCCGCGGTCTTCTGCTGACGAGCATTCATCAAGGAAAAAAGCGGCTTTTACGAAGCGAGCAGATTGCCTATCGGGACACCTCGACATGACTAATCATTAACAGAAGCGGGACAAAAACGCGCTTCCAGCACAGATCCTCTGCTTCGAGCGCCGCACGAATTGTCTTCGAGACTACTCGTTAAAGGAGATGGGTAAGAAGTCAGCGGCGAGATCCAAACCGAGCCCGATGACTACTACCTTGAACATCAGCTTGGAGCGAGTGTCGAGCTGATCTACCTTTTTTGCGAGACGCTCGACCTCCTCCTTCATTGCGGCAGTCCCCTCGCCGATGATCGATTGCGTTTTAGCCAAAGTAGGCCCGGTTAGGTTCGATGCAATAGGCGCAGCACATGCCAAACCCACGCTGCTACCCGCCAACCGCTTCAATACATGACGTCGATTCATTTACTGTTTCCCTTTCGCGCTCTCTTCTTCAAGTATAGCGGGCTCACTTGAGGTTTACTCCGCTTGATGACTTTAAGTCACTCTTAGCCTTTAAGCCTTCCATTATCCGCTGCGCTCTCGCTTCACCACTTATCCTCCTATCTTTACTCACCAAGACCACGAAAAACGGAGTGGCCAAGGACCTCGAACCGGGCGTCAGCACCATTCACACACATTCAAGTACAACGCCTAACAGAGTGCTTTATGCCTTTGGAGGCGGCACAAAACCCCGATACACGAAGTGCGCAAAGGCGAGCCACAACAGGCCATAGGCCAAGGCAAACCCTATCGGATAGCCCGCGTAGCCAAGCGCGACACCGATAATTGGCGCCATCGCAAGAAAGTGCCCACGCACCCAACTGGTGGTCCACCAGGAAATCACTACCGCGCTGACGAACGAGACCACCATCAGCAAAGAAAAGGCGTGCGTCGTCCAAGGCGCCCAGTCGGCCAGCATCAACCCACCCAAGACGAGCGCCAAAACTCCAGCGCTACTATGAATGATGACATCCCACCCCATGTTCAAACTCCCTTTAATCTCCGACTTTCTTTTAAATCCGCTGCGAAGGCCGCCAACTCCTGCTCTCCCCCCTTCAGTCAAAGTAATCCAATCATGAGCGAGCGCTTTATTCCACTTGAAACGCATTTGACGCATGGCGATCCCATTAGGTGGCCTATTCTAAGAGAGCGCAAATGCACCGATAACCAAATAGATACTAGTGCTTAATAGTCCTAGTACCAATGCATAGGGAAGCTGCGTTTTAACGTGATCGATATGATCAGAAGCCGCACCGGTCGACGCGAGAATCGATGTGTCAGATAAGGGGGAGCAGTGATCACCGAACACACCGCCCCCCGCGACCGCCGCCAAAGTCGCCAACACAAGCGGTGATAGCTCTGCACCTGAAAACCCAAACGCAATCGGTATCGCAATTGGAACAGTGATGGCGTAGGTTCCCCAGGAGGTCCCAGTCGTGAACGCAATCAGTGCACAAATGAGAAAAACTACAGCAGGTAGGACCGCCGGACTTAACCAATCTCGTGTGACCGTGACCACATACTCTGCAGTGTTGAGTGCAGACGAGAGGTCATTCAACGCATACGCAAAAGCAAGAATAATCACAGCCGGCATGATGCCTTTGATACCCATCATCGCCGTGGAGGTGATTTCAGCGAGCGAAAACCCTTGGACGCGCATGATGATGCCAAGCACGAACACCGCTAGCATAAACGCCTCTAGTGGCTTTGCGCTCCCAAGCATCGCTACCGCGCCTATTGCAAACCCCACCACCGTGCACACCGGCAAGACAAAATTCCAAAAAAGACTGGTTTTGATAGTCGACGCAGGCTGAATCTCAGTAAGCTCTACCGCCATCAACGGCTCCGCGCCATCGGCAATAAGCTTTCCCTCTGACCGCGCACGTGCCTCAGCGGCGCGCATTGGCCCAAAATCAGGCATCCAAGCGCTTGCAATAAGCCCAACCATTGCGACTGACAACAAGGGGTAAACGTTGTAAGGAATGGCTGCGACAAACACGGACATTGCATCCGCTGCGTTCTCAATCGGACCCATACCGATAATCAATCCAGCGACAAATACCGCCCAACCAGTAATCGGGACCAAAATGCTTACGGGCGCGGAGGTTGAATCGCAGATATAGGCCAGCTTCTCCCGGGATATCTGATAGCGATCTGACAAGCTCCTCATGGTGGACCCGACAAACAGCGGACTAAAGTAATCGCTGAAGTAAACGAACATACCCATGAACCAAGCAGTCAATTGTACGCGCACACGCGACATCGCCCGCTGCTCAATAAACACCGTAAAGTTCTGGATGGCACCGGTACGCTGAAAGAACGCGATCAAAATTCCGATGAAAAACTCAAGGAGCAGGATCCAGGAAAAATCTGTGTTACCCAAGGCGCCAACCAAAAGCTTAGGAAGGCCAAGCAATCCCTCGCCCGCGATCAGCACGCCCACCAAACAGGCTGACAATAAAGAGATCACCGTGTTCCTGGTGACAAAGGCTAAGGCAATGGCCGTCGCCGCTGGAACCAGTGAAAGCGGACCCAAGTAATCAGTGGCTTCCATACCCCCCCTTTTTTTACTCGCGCATTTATCGGCCGTTATCCAAGGCCGCTCACGTTCGCTATAGCTCTTCCGACCCCTGCCAACTCTCCCAAGCCGAGGTTAAATAAAACCCCACCGATCGAAAGGGTTCCGGAGGCATCCAGCTCGCTTGTCCAAATAAGGCTAATACATCAGGCGTCGGCTGACCCAACGCCTTCTCGGCAATGAGCGAGCCAAGCAATGTCCCTTTAACCGTGCCTCCTCCGTTACACCCACAAGAAGCAAAGAGACCCTGTTCAAGCTCGCCCCAAACTAATCCACCATTCAGAGTAAACCCAACCGCGCCGGCCCATAGATGCTCAAAGTCCACTCCTTTCAATTGCTGAAAGCGGCTATGCAATCTGCTTTTTAGTTCCGATCGAATGGACGCAGAAGACCTTTCCCGTTCGTAGTCGTGAAGCGATCTGATCAACAACCGGCCATCACTCGTTCGACGCAAGGTGCTGCCTAACCGATGGGTCGGTAAAAGACCCCACTCCTGATTGGTGCCGAGGGTATCCAGCGTCGATTCGGATAAGCGAGGGGTGAGCCCTGCGTAGGTATAGACGCTAGCGAGCTGCGAACCAGCGAATCCCAACTTCGCGGCAAAAGCATTGTTGGCAAGCACTACCTTATCCGCTGTGACGGTGCCTTCAGGTGTAGCTACCCGCCATTTACCCGACACACGATCCAGACCAACGACTCGTGAGTGTTCATATAAAGCAACCGAATCTGGCAAGCCTGTCGCCAGCGCACGAATGACCGCTGCGGGTTGCGCCAAATAGCAATCAGGCGAGTATAGGCCAGCCTGATAAAACCGGGTGCCCAGCTCCTGCTCTAATTGGGTAGCGGAAAGGCGTCGATAGGAAAGACCGGCTGCAGCCAAAAACGTTTCATAACGTTCAAGCGCAGCAAGACCGATTTGACTGGCCGCAGCGCGGTAGGTGCCTGAACGAGCTAGGATACTTTGCTCACCGAACCGGCCCACGTCTTCCTCAATCGAAGCCATTGCTGCTCGGGTGAGTCGGTTGGCGGCCTCCAGTTGCGCTATGCGGCCGGCCTCCGCATCCTCAGCCAAAGCAATCTCAAGCAAAAACCCTGAGTTCCGACCCGGGTTGCCCTCACCCACTGTCGTTGCCTCAAGCACGACAATCTCATCCTCTGGCGCAAGCGAATGCCACTTTTTCGCGCAGGCGATGCCTGTGAACCCCGCGCCGATGATCACGACGCTTGCCTTGCGATCACTCGTTAGAGGTTCGCTGGGGACGCGCGCAGGTAAACAATCATTCCATCCGCATGATGTTAAATACTGACTAGCCATCACACTAGGTTTTTGATCCTCGTGGTTATCAGCCCCTCGGCTCGAACAAAACACAATCCGAGTGCATGCTCGCAGGACTTGAGGCGAATTACCGAAGCTGTCAGCACAAGAGGCTGCGTGTCATTCAATTTCGACCTATAAATTACGACCTCACTCTGGCGTGACAAAAGGCTCATAAACGTTCTAACGCTTCTTTCATCCAATCCATTCGGGTGTCGAGCCAACCTTCAAGGTACGCAACCTCCTCCTCGTAAGTGTCATAGATCACTGGGTTTGGCCAAACGTACCGGCCCATAGTTTGCCAAATGAGATCGTTTTCAGCCTGGGATAACTTAAGTTCCTCCGCCCAACCCGCTAGATTTTCTTTGATCTCAGGCCGCTGGGAATCAAGGTCCGCATATCTTTCCTTTACACGCTTAACGAAAACCGGATCCTCTAGCATGCGGCTAATCCAAGTATTCCACCTAACCCACCAGCCCTCGGGATATGTGGCGTCTGCATAATCTACATTGCCAAAACCAAGATCAAAGTCCCATATTGGACCCATCCTTATTTTTTCACCGGGAACCCAATGGAGGAATATGCTTGAGTACCATTGGGCATCAACGTTCTTGGCAATCTCATTAATGAGAAACCAATCTATGAAACTATCAATATCAACGTAGGCGGCGTAGCCCTGTTCGGGATCTGCGAAATCATTGCCAAGCAGGATCCTTTCAAATTCCGTTATATGATCCCTGACTTCAATGAATTTTGTGTCGTCGTAGTCAACAGAGGGCTCCTTGATATTGATCAAATAGCTTTCAGTCCGGAAAAAAACATCGTCTGCATCAAGTCGATCTGGCTGATCGATCTCTAAAAGAAAACCAGTTTCTCCAATGTTTACTCTGTTTTCTCCGTCTTCCACCTTTTCCGTAACGTGATACACGCCAGTATGCACATTGTTGACAAATACCTCGGCAAAATGGCCGGTTGGTGTCCATTTAAGAGTGCTTCTATGCCCCAACTCAAACGCTAAACGATTCCTCAATAGCGTCTTATCTGAATATTCCGCTAGAAACAGCCACTTCTTGTCTTCCGCCATTCCAAATAATGACCGCTTTGATTCAAGCTTGATTTGGTAAGGCTTTTTAGGATGTAAGAACCAAGTGGAATTGCCCCTTCCTCGAATCTTCGCATCCAACTGATCAACCGATTCATAATGTCGCCATCCATCTAAAAGGAATGTGCCACCCACGTAATCCTCCTTTGATAACACAGGCTCCTCTGTCGTTAGATAGACAATGGGCAATCCAGTAAAGCGATTCAAATCGATTTCGTATGACCTACTCTCACCTTTACCATTTGAAACCGAGTAACTCAGTTTCTGGGTGAAGTCCTGCGCGCTTTCGTTTGAGGTTTGAGGTTGTCCGTTAACCGTCACCAGGCTCCCTTCGATGGTGAAAGAAGGAACCAGAGATTTCACAGATACCGGTTTAGGCAACCGGGCGTTTGCTGTACTGCTTGTAATGACAAATTCGAGGTCTGCATCCAACTCAGGATTATCTTGAGCCAACAGTGAGAAGCTCAAGAGCCGAGGAACTGCAGGGTTGCTTGAACCTGCTGCATCTATCGCCCGCGTGGAACCCGCTCCACCCCCGCAAGCTTTCACTAGAAGAATGGTAGCAATCGATACAATTAGACGCAGACCAATAGAGCGCATAGTTTTAGGCCTAGTTATGCTGATGGGCAAGAAGATACCTACATGGGACGAGCAGCAGCAACAACATAGGCAACCGCTACGCGTTGAAGTGGTTCAAAGAAAAGTCGAGATCAGAGAACGCTTGGTTTGAGTAAAACGCGCGGGTATTCGCCCTCTTGGTTTCCGTCAGTTTCTATCGACCATATCTTTATCCAACCTGCGCCAAGTTAATAAGAAGAACAGCGCCCCAACGGCATAGATGATCGCCATGATAATCATCGAAGACTGCAAGCTTTGGGCATAAACCATGCCGCACACCTCTTGCAGACTGGTCCTTAATTCGCTGACCGAACTGGGGTGGCATTGGTTACGAGCAAGTTCCTCCGCCGCAACGCCGAGCGCTGCGGCACCCCGGGCAAAAAATACGTCGGAGGTATAACCAATGAACAATGGTCCAAACCCGTAACCAATTAGGTTAGCGATAAACAGCAATACTGCGATCGCCATGGCGCGCACCCGCATAGTGACAACACCCTGACCTATGGTGTATTGCGCGGCGATATAACCATACTTCACGAAACCGCCAATAATGAGTCCGATAGCCGCAAAGAGCAGGCTTTCTGTCGTAAAGGCGAATACATAGAAGGGAATTGACAGCGCTAACCCTAGTGCAGGCACCCAAGCGATGGCGCCGGGGTGCGTCTTATAGAGCCGCGTAGCCAGCCAGCCTGTCACAAATGTGCCAATCGCTGCAGATAAGGCTACGGGTGTGTTAATCCATATAGCTGCCTCGCCCGTGGTAATCCCGTGGGTTCGAACCAGAAAAATGGATTGGAAAGAAGAAATTCCGTAACCGCAAAACGCGGCAATGGTGGCGCCCGCGGTCATGAGCCAAAAAGCCGGTTTTTCAAAAAGCGCTTTGATAGCCTCCCCAAGCGGCACGGGGTCACTGACCTTTGTCCCCCTAGGATCAGTGAATCCTCGAGGCGGTTCCTTAACCGTCAGTTTAAAGATCAGCGCAATCAGTAAACCCGGTAGCCCGACAACAAAGAATGCGGTCCGCCAATCAAAGGCGTCGGTGACCCAGCCGCCGATTAGATTGGCAAACATCCCACCTAAGGTGACTCCCATGGAGTAAACACCGAGCGCTTGCGATCTATCCCGAGGAGCATAGTAATCCGCGATCAATGAGTTCGCTGGTGGTGTGCACCCAGCCTCACCAATACCGACACCAACGCGGCACGCCAACAATACCCAAAAAGCGCCAATGGTCATCGACCCAATGGTGACTTCAGTAGCAAGTCCGCAAAGCACCGTCATGAGCGACCAAAGCGCCACACATACAGTCATAATCCAAACGCGGTGACTTGCATCGGCAAATCGAGCAAGGGGGATGCCGACAAATGTATAGAGCAACGCAAACCCAAAACCAGTCAAGAGGCCGAATTGGGTGTCTGACAACCCCAGCTCAGGCACAAGCTCTGGACCGACCACCGCAAGCAGCCCGCGATCAACAAAGTTCAATATGTAAATTAGCGTTAGCGCGGATAACACATAGGTTCGGTACCGATAGGAGCCAAATCCAACTATCTCATCATCAACTGTGTTTTCTTCCGGACGGATTGTGGTCACGATCTTCCCACTATTTGACGGAGCCTCAGTCTCGATAAAATGCCTACCAGCGTCAATGACTCGGGCTGCATCAACCACCTTTCTCGAAAAGCCGGATACCAGAGAGCGCCGGAGATAAAATTAGAAAAACATGACACGAGTCTCAGAGAAGCCTGAATCCCATGGTTTCGAGCAACAGACTATCGGCAATAGGTATCGAGAAACTACTGCCAGCGAGCAAGAGCAGGTACGCCTTGCAGCATCAGCAAGACACTAGAACTAGCATGGTTCCCGTGTTCACTTTTTTCGGATGCTTGGAATGTCAGTTTAGCGAGCTATTATATTTGCGGAATAATTTGGTCCAGATTGAGGCAGAGCATCATGAGACAGTTTGCCCAAAAACTCCTGCTAGTTGCTTTTTGCTTATTCCCCTTAAACAGCCATGCGGCTTGGGAAGTGAAAACCCTTATAAATTCTAATCAGGACACCGTCACGCTAACGGGCGACAGTTCCGAGCTCGAAATTCCAACTGAGCAGCTAAGACAGATTAGTCTCATCTTTCAGAAAATGTGCGCTAGGGCAGAGCAACCCGCTAGCTTTTGGATTGAAACAGGAGCCACACCTAATGCATCGGCAAGGGGGCTTGGGAGTAACCGAGTCACCGTCAATTTTGCGATGATTTCGATGATTGGAGACGACGATTCAGAATGGGCTGCGCTGCTCGGACATGAGCTAGCTCACCTAAAACTGAAGCACTCTAAAGAGGGGCTTAAGAGAAAAATTCCCTTAGCAATTGCGCAAGGATTAATTAGTGAAAAGGTTGAGAACAGGGTACTTGGCACCCTTCTTGGATTAACTACCCAAGCGATTGACGCTCACTATAGTCAAGACCAGGAGAACGATAGCGATTACCTGGGGGCCATCTGGGCAGCAGAGGCCGGCTACTCACCTTGGGGTGCAGTAGCACTACATCAAAAGCTACTGGCTATTAAACCGGGCGACAACTACCCCGATTTTTTGAAATCACATCCCTCCAGCGAAGAAAGGATCGGAAAGCTGAGTAGGCTTGCCAAAAGACTTGAAGACGGGTCATAGAGTATGGGACTCAAACATACCTAGCTGACGGGAACTCGCTCAGAAATAAAAGACTCAAGCTACTCAGCACAAAGTCGAATCTATCCTCAATTATCTAGGGCTTCATAAGAGACTGGACGCACATTGCTCTTCTGATAAGCTTTCGCGCGATGACTGAACGGAGTTCTTCGATAATGGCACACAGCGTGATCCAACTAACCGGGAAAGTAGCGAGTTTCCTCGTTCTCTTGAGCTTCTCAACGCTGGTGACAGCAGCATGGGACCCAGTCAAGGGCGATCGTGATCCCGACACCGGCGCTACCAAAAAGACAATGATCGCCCTAGAAGCTTTCATGCAAATCCCAGAGTTGGAGCCATTCTTCGAGCAAGCAGATGGCTTCGCGATTTTTCACAATGTAGCTAAGGGCGGTATCGGTATTGGCGGCGCAGGAGGAAGCGGCGAAGTCTTTCAGAACGGCAGGGTAATTGGTTCTACTAAGCTCAGGCAGGTTTCGATTGGATTTCAGCTCGGCGGCCAGGCTTTTAGAGAGATTATTTTTTTCAGAGAGGAGCGGGATACCCTAAGGTTCACGGAAGGAAACTTCGAGTTCAATGCTCAGGCTAGCGCCGTTTTAATCAAGCAGGGCGTCTCCGTCGAAACAGCCTATAGCAACGGGATAGCGGTTTTCACAATAGCTAAAGGCGGGTTGATGTATGAAGCCAGTATCGGCGGCCAAAAGTTTAGCTTTGATTTTTACGAGTAATTAAGCTGTTGCCACCGTTCGCTACAGAGCTACCAAGCGCGCTAGTGTCGACTTTGATCACGCTGGTTACCTGTCAGTCAGGCTTCCCAAATACTCCTCGATTTCACTGGGAGTGCGCTCAGCATCCGAGCCCATAGCCCCATCAACTAGTGTTTCACCAGTAAAGCCAAACATGTACCGTATGATAAGGAGGCCGTCAGTTAGGGCACCGACCTCCCCGTCAAGATCCACGTCCAAGACGGCCCCACAACTACCACACGAGCTAGGATCTAAAGGATCGGTTCCGTCTTGAATCTCGTCGATATCGGATACCCCATCGTTATCATCGTCTGAATCGCACTCATTGCCCTGGCTATCACCATCGGTATTGATCTGGTCACTGTTGGCTACCAAAAGACAATTATCGGCATTGTCACCAATCCCATCATCATCGGAGTCCGACCACTCACTTGAGAGATTTGGGAAGGCGTCAGAATTGTCACCGAACCCATCACCGTCGGTGTCCTGGGACTCTGTTGGATCGAATGGGAACTGGTCGACTTGATCCTCTATCCCATCGTTATCGTCATCAAAGTCAGAGAACATGCCTGTTGCGATGCAGTCATCATCGCACTCATCCGGAAATCCATCAGCGTCAGCATCACTTAGTCCACCTAGAGGAATGAACGGAAAGCCGTCATTGATATCTTCAACGCCATCATTGTCGTCATCTAGATCTTTATTGTCACCGATTCCGTCTGAATCAGAATCTTTCGTTTCAGAACTATCATCAGGAAATTGATCAGTGGAATCAGGAACTAGATCGTTGTCTGAATCGCCAAGAATGGAGTAGCCAAAGACTCCCTCACCAAACGGAAACGCCCACGAATCCTCCACAGAGAAAAATCCGATGACTAACGCGAATATTAGAGTTAATCGTTTCAGCATTAACAGCCGCCCGGTTCTATGGTTGAGGATTAAAGGGTTTTTGCTCAATCTACGCTTAAAAGCACTCGTTTCGTACTCTTCCGTGTCCGATTGTGGCGCAGTAAGCTAAGAAGATAAACCGCTTTGACGCTTTCGCCCGATTAGGGCCAAGTAGTGATACCGTGTACCATTCCGCTAAAGAATTTCCGGAGGAACCCAATGAAAGCTTTTTTCGTGATTTTTCTCTTTGCAGCCTCGTGGGGCACCACGGCAGCGGAGCTCGAAAATGAGGTGGAGGTTCCGAAAATATTCGAAGACGGGGAGGTTGCCGAGGCTGCAGATTTTAACGCGAATTTTGACTACCTAGAGGACAAAATTACTGCGTTAAACGAGGGGGCTCCGTGGATTTCCGGCACTCCAGACGGTTCGAAATTCGTTGAAGTAGACTGCTCTTCAGATCCAGCGGCACTCGTTCAGGCCTACCAGGATAATGTGGGAATCCGACAGCTTGTGTTGGCAGCAAAAGGCGACTGCTACGGAGCGCTAGATCTCATACCTTTTACAAATGAAGACGGCGAGCCTGCCGTGAGTTTCATTCAAACAAAAAGCCAGTCAGTCACTATATTTCCCCAAGATTTTTCAGTACTAAAGATAATTCCACGACCAATAACTTCAGGGGACGACAACTATCTCGTTGCGAGATTGGTATCATCTTTCGGAAGCATGATCTCAGTCTCCAACTTAACTGTACAGTTGGGGGCAGACGACTCTTGGGGTTTACTATTCTCACGATCATCAAACGGTAGCGTTTCAGATGTCGAAATAATCGGTGCTGCAGAGACCAATCAAAGCCAGGTCGGAATTAGAGTCCAAAACGGTGCTAACACTTACCTCGTCAATTCCTCGATCAAAGGCGTCAGTGATGGGCTGATAGTCATGAATGGCGCGACTGTGAATCTCTCTGGTGAAATAGTAATCGAGGCGACAACCAGGGGAATTTGGGGATTTATTGAGGCTTCTATTCAGGCACTTCTTTCCGGTAATTCGTCAATCACCTCACCCGAGGCGGTTGCGCTAACCCTTGGCAGTACGGGCTGGTTTAGTGGAGGAGCGACGATCAACGGGAATATTGGTGTTGGAGATTCAAGCTTCGTTCTTCAAGGCAACGTTGTGGTTTCTGAAAACACTTCGATCAATCTTTATAACTCAAGTTTCAACCTCTGGGGTGCGGATGCAGAGATCGCAGGCTTAACCGTAGATATGTTTTCCTGCGGAGGCCCATCTAACGTCGGCGTTACTGGATTGGAATTCACAAACCAAAACGGAAACGGATGTCTTGATGGCGCTGGATGGGGCAGCGTCAAAGCTCAACAAACAGGTAGTTCCAAAATGGGCTCTCCAGTACACCAAAAGACTTACGTCCCCAGTTCTATCGCACCAGGAGAAGGAATTAGCCCGGCCGGCGTTCCAGGGCTGAATACATTTAACGAGCTTCCTTATTAGCTTCTACGACCCTTTCAGCATTGGTCCGGACATTGTTAGCTTGGGTTACGGGACAAAGTGCTAAGCAGCCTGATTAATTGGTATTCAAAAAACCCAAGACTGTTTTGGGCAATAGTAGTTGTCGGTGCAATAGGTGACCTTCTATTTTTCTACTTATGTGTCTGCTTGCGTTAGAAAAACAATTTCACACATCTCAGAAATCCAATAGGCCCGGTCTGGGTGCAATGGAGTGAGAAAAAAGATGTGCAGCCATTTATTTTGGAATCTCAACGAAACTTTATGCTGCCGATACTCCCAGATTCCACGAGAAAGAAATGGAGTTCTGGGGAGTAAGGTTAACGAATCAGAGACAGCGCTAGCTGAGGCTGAGCATTAGCTTGAGCTAGCATCGCGGTCCCCGTCTGCTGTAGCACCTGCGCCTTCGCAAGCCTCGCACTTTCTGCGGCAAAGTCAGCATCCTCAATCCTGGAGCGAGCAGACGCAGTGAACTCAGCAATGTTCATAAGGTTTGAGACTGTGTACTCCAACCGGTTTTGGAGCGCACCGTAAGTAGCGCGATGCTCTGAAATTTGACTTATTGCTGCCTCCAATACACCCAGAGCCTCATCCGCATGAAGCGTGATATCAATAGAACTTACGGAAGAGCCTCCTTCGACGCTCGTTAAA